>Ga0209159_1000006_pt1 | contig 189024 bp, 160 predicted proteins | sample GraSoiAngelo_144_FD_185901 | JGI IMG/M metagenome (GOLD analysis project Ga0209159, IMG submission 185901) | Grasslands soil microbial communities from the Angelo Coastal Reserve, California, USA - 14_1009_02_40cm (SPAdes) (version 2) | ecosystem: Environmental > Terrestrial > Soil >...
GACAAGTTGCTCACGTGTTACGCACCCATCTGCCACTGAACCGGAGTTGCCCCCGGTCCCGTTCGACTTGCATGTGTTAGGCACGCCGCCAGCGTTCGTCCTGAGCCAGGATCAAACTCTCCAATGAATGAAGAATCCGAACAGCTCACGCGAACGACTGATGTTTCGTGTGTCGTCCGTATCACGTCAGAGTCAAACCCTCGCGCCACGCGTCTGACCGCGCGGCGTTCAAACGGGTCCGCACTCCACACGCTCGACCATCAGTTCTCAAAGAGCCGTGCGCAAAAAGTTCGTGCGCAGACGCCAATCCTACCCGGGGGTCCGACCCGAGTCAAGGGGGCCTCCCTTTTGAACATACGGGCTCTCGACGGGCTCGCGCGCCGCGCCCGGCACGCACCGCGCTGGCCGGGCGCGGGACCGCGCGCCACATTGGGACCGATGGAGACCACCATGCCCGCCGACCGCCGCTCGGTCGCGAACCGCCGGGCCGCGGCACGCGGCGACCGGCGCCGGGTCGCCGCGCTCGTGCCCACGGAGCGGCGCTCCGGCGAGGAGCGCCGCAGCGGGGCCGAGCGGCGCACGCCGGAGAGCGTGGCCGAGCACATCCGCAACGCGCTGCAGCTTCTCACCAACGTGGCCGAGTCGGGGACGCTCGACGAAGAGAGTCTGCGCGATCTCGACGCGGCGATGTTCCGGCTGCGGTTCGCGCTCGACCGGTTCGAAGCCCGCCAGTAACCGCCGCCCCAAGCTCGCTGCTTGAGATCCTCCGTTCTCACGGCCTTGATCGGCACCCGCTTGCCGGTGCTGCTGCTGGGTGCCCTTGCCGTGACGCTCGTGGGAACGGTTCCGGCGCCCACCGCCGAGGCGCTGTGGCGCGTGTCGCCGAACGAGCTCGTGAACCTGCAGGCACGGTGGGACACCGACTTCTACTACTCCATCGCCACCACCGGCTACCACTGGAACCCGGCGGTCTTTCTCCATCAGAACGTCGTCTTTTTTCCATTGTATCCGCTCTTGATGCGCTGGGGGGGCGCACTCTTGGGCGGCCATCCGCTGCTGGCCGGCACCATCGTTTCGCTGGCGGCATTTGCCGGTGCCGTCAGCGTGCTGTACCGGTTGGCGGCCCACGAGCTGGGCGAGGAGAAGGCGTGGCCGGTGATTCTGCTGATGTCCACGTACCCCTATGCGGTGTTCTACTCCGTGGCCTATACGGAATCCTTGTTTTTGTTTCTGACCGTGAGCGCGTTTTACGCCATGCGGCGGGGATACCTGCTGCCGGCAGCGCTGGCAGGCTTGGGGGCGGGGCTGACCCGCCCCAACGGGTTCTGGCTCGCGCTCCCGCTCTTGTGGCTGGCGACGACTGCCCCGGTGCCGAAGGAGGTCGCAACCGTACGCCGCTGGTCGAAAGATCGCGTCGCGGCCTGCCTCGTCGCGCTCGCGCCGCTTGCGGGCGTCGCGATCTTTTCAGCCTATCTCTACCTGCGATTCGGCGACTCGTTGGCGTGGGTCCACGGCCAGCGCGCGTGGGGGATGCCGCTCCTCGGACGCGGCCCCGCGCCCGACCCGGTGCGAACCCCGGAGGATCTGCGGGTCAAGTACACCGAAGTGATTGTCTACATCGGCGACATCGTCGCCTTCTTCGTGGCGGCCGCGGCGATCCGGCCGGTCGCCCGTCGTCTCGGGATCGCCTACGCGCTCTGGATCGCGATCAACATCTTCCCACCGGTGGCGGCCCACCTGTTCATCTCGGTCGGCAGGTTTACGGCGGTCCTGTTCCCCATGTTCTTCTGGCTGGCGCTGGTAGTGCCGCGCCCGCGGCTGGCCCGGGTGGCGGGTACGTTCGCGGCGTGCCAGGCAATTTTCGCGGTGTGGTTCTTCTTGTGGCGACCGGTTGTCTGACCAACCTTGATGCGCCCGGCAGGATTCGAACCTGCGACCAACAGCTTAGAAGGCTGCTGCTCTATCCACCTGAGCTACGGGCGCGCGCAGACTGCTCAAGAACCTAACACGCGCCGGCTATCGGTCGAAACCTAGGCGACGATCAGGGTTGGGCCTAGCGCGGGCCGTGCCTGGCCGCGCAGGCGGTCGCACGCGACGCGACGGGTGAGGGCGGCGAGCCAGCGGCCTACGCTGCCGCGCGCGGCGTCGAACGACGCCGCGCTGCGCCACACCTCGCGCAACACGGCGGCCACGGCGACGTCGGCGGCTTCCCCATCAAATAGAAAGCTGTAGGCGAGGGCGTAGAGAGTGAGTCCGTAGCGCGCGTCGAGCTCGGCGAGGGCGTTCTTGTCGCTCAACGCGGCGACGCGGTGCACGAGCAGCGCGTCGGGCAGGACGGTCTGGGACGTGGCGGCAGAGCTGTGCGGGCGCATCACAATCCTCCGGGGCACACGGGCCGAGCGGCCGCACGTCACCGTCGGTGCCCGCGTACCAACGTTAAAGACGCCCTGCAAGGCCAGCGGTCACACTCGGGACTGCGGCGACCTCGCGACGCGTGACATCGCTCACAACGACCGCGGTTCGATCGTCACCTTTCCAAGAGGCGCCAGGGTACCTTATCGTAGGGTCGAGAGAGGAGACCATCATGCGCATCGCTCGCGTGCTCGCAACCGTGGTGTTGTTCGGCGCCCTGCCCGCCTTCCAAGGCGGTGACCGACCGGAGGTCGATCCCCCGAGCCGCGTGGGGAGGCTCAGCTACCTCGGCGGCTCGGTGTCGTTCCGCCCGGGCGATGCGGACGACTGGGCGGCCGCCACGGTCAACTACCCGCTGCACGGGGGCGACCACCTGTGGACCGACGCCGACGCGCGCGCGGAGATCACCCTCGGCTCGACCGCCCTGCGGCTCGCGCCATACACCGCGTCCGGGTTCCTCGCGCTCGACGACCACACGACCCAGGTGCGCCTGTCGCAGGGCTCGCTCAGCGTGCGGCTGCGCAATCTCGACGACGAGGACAGCTTCGAGATCGACACGCCCAACGGCGCCGTGTCCTTGCTCCGCCCCGGCAGCTATCGCGTCGACGTGGACTCGACCGGGGACACGGCCACGGTGACGGTGCGGCGCGGTGAAGCCGAAGTCACCGCCGCCGGCTCGGCGTTCACGGTGAAGCGCGACCAGGCCGCCGTCGTCTCCGGCACCGATTCCCCCAGTTACGACATTCGCGACGCCCTGCCGCCCAACGACTGGGAGGAGTGGTGCGCCTCCCGCGACCGTCGCTGGGACGACTCGCGCTCGGCGCGCTACGTGTCGCGCGAGACGATCGGCTACGAGGACCTGGACGAGCACGGCGACTGGCGTGACACCCCCGACTATGGGCCCGTGTGGGTGCCGCATCCCGTGATGGCGGGGTGGGCGCCGTACCGCTACGGCCACTGGGCCTGGGTCGAGCCGTGGGGCTGGACCTGGATCGACGATGCGTCGTGGGGCTTCGCGCCCTTCCACTATGGCCGCTGGGTGTACTGGGACGGCAGCTGGGTCTGGGTCCCGGGTCACGTCGTGGCGCGGCCGGTGTATGCACCCGCCCTCGTCGTGTTCGTGGGCGGCCGGAACTGGAGCCTTGCCATCACGTCCGGCGGCGTGGCTGGGGTCGCGTGGTTCCCGCTCGCGCCCGAGGAGCCGTACGTGCCCGCCTACCACGTGAGCAACACGTACATCCGCAACGTCAACGTGACGAACGTGAACGTCACGAACATCAACGTGACGAACATCAACGTCACGAACATCAATTACCGCAACCGGGCCGCGCCCGGAGCGGTGACCGTCGTGTCGCAGCAGACCTTCGTGCAGTCGCGGCCGGTCGGGCGCAGCGTTCTCGTGGTGCCGCGGGAGCGGATCGAGCAGGCGACGGTGATCGGCACGACAGCAGCGGTGGCGCCCGGCCGACGTAGCGTGCTGGCGCAGCCGGAGATCGTGACGGTGCGACGGCCCCCCGCCGTGGTGACGACTCGCACCGTCGTGGTGCGCCGCACGCCTCCGCCGCCGCCCGTGCCGTTCGCCGCGCGCCAGCAGGCGCTCCGAGCGCAGCCCGGTCGCCCGCTCGACGCTGCCGCGCTCGCCTCGCTGCGCGCGCGTACACCGGCCGCGCGCCCCAATGTGTTCGTGCGACCGGCGGTCCCGGCCGCGGCCGGAGCCGGTCCTGCGCCGACGCTGCGGCCGGCGCGCGAAGGAGTTCCGCCGGCCCGCGCGGTTCCGCCGCCCACCGTGGCAGCTCCGCAACTCGAGAAGCGCCCCCCCGCGGTGCCTGCGGCCAACCGCCCTGCGGCCGACCGGACTGCGCCGCCCGCCGCTGCCCCGGAGCAGCATCCGGGCCGCGCGGAGCGCCCGAAGCCGGCGACCCCGCCCACCCCGCCCACCCCGCCGGCAGAACGCCCCGAGCGCCCCGGACGCGCCGAGCACCCAGCGCCAACCGTGGCACCCGCTGAGCGGCCCGGGCGCGCCGAGCACCCGGCACCGGCGGCCCGAGCCGCAGAGCGGCCAGTAAAAGCGGAACGCCCGGCGCCCGCGGCGACACCGGCTCCCGCGCCAACGCCCGCACCCGCCGCGCGGCCCGAGGCTGCGGAGCGGCTGCAACCGCAGGGGGAGCGCCGCCCCCCGCCAGCCGCCAAGCAGCGGCCGGAAAAGGACCGTAAGGCCGAGAAAGACACTGCCAAGGAGAAGAAGCCGAAGGAGGACAAGCCGAAGGAGGACAAGCCCGACCGGCACGAGTGACGATTAGATTGGAAGCCGGGCTATGGAAACCAAACTGAAGGGCGCCCCCCCGGTCTCACCTGAGCGCGCGCTGCGGGTGTTCACGACGCCTCCCGCGACCCCATCGAGCCTGCAGCGCAACGCCGGGATTCCGCTCGACCTCGATCTCGTGCGCGCCCTGCGGATCAACCGCTCCGCCGTCGAGCGCCGGGCCGCGACGCTTCCCGCCCGCCGCACCGTCAAGAAGGAATGGCAGGCCGCCTGGCTGCTGCGGGCGATCACCTGTATGGACCTGACGACGCTGCAGGGCGACGACACGCCGACCAACGTGCTGCGGCTGTGTGCCAAGGCGCAGCACCCGGTGCGTCGCGACCTGCTCGAAGCGCTGGGCGTCGCCGATCTCGGCATCACGGTCGGCGCGGTGTGTGTGTACCACGCCTTCGTGCCGATCGCGGTCCAGGCGCTCGCCGGCTCCGGTATCCCGGTGGCCGCGGTCTCCACCGGTTTCCCGGCGGGACTCAATCCCCTGCCCCAGCGGATCGACGAGATCAAGGCGTCGGCGGCGGCGGGCGCGGACGAGATCGACGTCGTGATCACGCGGGCGCACGCGCTCGCGGGCCGGTGGGAGGCGCTGTACGACGAGATACGGGCGTTCCGCGAGGCCTGCGGCCCGGCCTTGATGAAGGTCATCCTTGGCACCGGTGACCTGGCGACGTTCGCGAACGTGGCTCGCGCCAGCCAGGTCGTGATGATGGCGGGCGCCGACTTCATCAAGACGTCCACCGGCAAAGAGGCGGTGAACGCGACGCTCCCCGTCGGCGTCGTGATGGCGCGCCAGATCCGAGACTATCGCGAGCGGACGGGGTGCGCGGTCGGGTTCAAGCCGGCGGGCGGCATCCGCAAGGCGAAGCAGGCGCTCGAATGGCTCATCCTCATGAAGGAAGAGCTGGGCGATCGCTGGCTCCGCGCCGACCTGTTCCGCCTCGGCGCGTCGGCGCTGCTCACCGACATCGAGCGCCAGCTCGAGCACTTCGTGACGGGGCGGTACTCGGCGGCGCACCGCCATCCGATGGTATGACGACGGTCTCCGAGCTGTTCGAAACGATGGCGTACGGGCCGGCGCCCGAGAGCGACAAGCCGGCGCTCGAGTGGATCGCCCACCACGGCAGCGACTTCGCGCTGTTCGTGGGCGGCCAGTGGACCAAGGGGAAGAACGGCGACGGGTTCGACGTCATCAACCCCGCCACGACCGCGAAACTGGCGCGGGTGACGCAGGCAGGCCCGGCCGACGTGGACGCCGCGGTGGGCGCCGCCCGCAAGGCGCTCGCCGGTTGGTCCGGCCTGTCCGGGCACGCCCGCGCGCGACATCTGTACGCCCTCGCGCGCGAGGTACAGAAGCAGGCGCGGCTGCTGGCCGTGCTCGAGAGCCTCGACAACGGCAAGTCGATCCGCGAGACGCGGGACCTCGACATCCCCCTCGTCGCGCGCCACTTCTACCACCACGCAGGCTGGGCCCAGCTGCTCGACTCCGAGTTCGCGGGCTACGGGCCGGTGGGGGTCGTGGGACAGATCATCCCGTGGAACTTCCCGCTGCTGATGGTGGCGTGGAAGGTCGCGCCGGCGCTGGCCGCGGGAAACACCGTCGTCCTGAAGCCCGCCGAATTCACGCCGCTCACCGCCCTCTGTCTCGCCGAGATCGCGCAGGCCGCCGGGCTGCCGCCGGGCGTGCTCAACGTCCTGACGGGCGACGGCAAGACGGGCGAGCTGATGGTCAAGCATCCCGACATCGACAAGATCGCTTTCACGGGTTCGACCGAAGTGGGCCGCGTGATCCGCAAGGCGACCGCCGGGTCCGGGAAGCGGCTGTCGCTCGAGCTGGGTGGGAAGAGCCCGTTCATCGTGTTCGACGACGCGGACCTCGACAGCGTGGTCGAGGGCGTGGTGGACGCGATCTGGTTCAACCAAGGTCAAGTCTGTTGCGCGGGATCGCGGCTCTTGGTGCACGAGGGAGTCGCCGAGCGGCTGGTCACGAAGCTGCGGGCGCGGATGGAGCAGCTCCGGGTCGGCCCGCCGCTCGACAAGGCGGTGGACATGGGCGCGATCGTGGCGCCGGTGCAGCTCGAACGCATCCGCGGGCTGGTGAGTCAGGGCGTGGAAGAAGGCGCGACGATGTGGCAGCCGTCGTGGGCGTGCCCCACAGAGGGGTACTTCTACCCCCCGACGCTGTTCACCAACGTGTCGCCCGCGGCCACGATCGCCCAGGTCGAGATCTTCGGGCCCGTGCTGGTCGCGATGACGTTCCGCACGCCGGCCGAGGCCGTGGAGCTGGCCAACAACACGCCCTATGGGCTCGCCGCGAGCGTGTGGACGGAGAACATCAACCTGGCACTCGACGTCGCTCCGAAGATCAAGGCGGGCGTGGTCTGGATCAACTGCACCAACCTGTTCGACGCGGCGTCGGGGTTCGGCGGATACCGGGAATCGGGCTTCGGGCGGGAAGGCGGGAAAGAGGGGATGTGGGAGTACGTGAAACGTGAATGGGAGCAGGGAGCAGGGAGCAGGGAGCAGGCTCCGCGGAAGGCCGCGGCGAAGCGCCGTTCGTCACCCCAGCTCCCTGCTCCCAGCTCCCTGCTCCCTCCAATTGATCGGACCTACAAGATGTTCATCGGGGGCGTGCAGGCGCGCCCCGACGCGCCGTACGCGCGCCGCATCGCTGCCCCCGACGGGCAGTCGCTCGGCGAAGTGGGTGAGGGAAATCGCAAGGACATCCGGAACGCGGTCGAGGCGGCCCACGCTGCTGCCGCGTGGGCACGCACGAGCGGCCACAACCGCGGCCAGATCCTCTATTACATCGCGGAGAACCTCGCCGGGCGCGCGGATGAGTTCGGGGCGCGCATCGCCGCCATGATCGGCAGCGACGCCGCCACCGGGCGCCGTGAGGTCGATGCGGCGATCGCCCGGCTGTTCAGCTACGCCGCCTGGGCGGACAAGTACGACGGCGCGGTGCACCAAGTGCCGATCCGCGGCGTGACGCTCGCGATGAACGAGGCCGTAGGCGTCCTGGGCATCGCCTGCCCCGAGGAATACCCGCTGCTCGGGTTCGTGTCGCTCGTGGCGCCGGCGATCGCCGCCGGCAACACGGTCGTGGCGATCCCGTCCGAAGCACACCCGCTCGCGGCCACCGAGCTGTACACCGTGCTCGACGCGTCGGACGTGCCGGGCGGGGTCGTCAACATCGTGACCGGCGCGAAGGACGCACTGGTGAAGGTACTCGCCGAGCACGACGACGTGGACGGCGTGTGGTACTTCGGGAACCAGGCCGCCGCGGCGGAAGTGGAACGGGCGTCGGCGGGGAACATGAAGCGGACATGGGCCGAGTGGCACGCACGGAACTGGATGGACAGTGTGCAGGGCGAAGGGCGGGAATTCCTGAGGGAAGCGACTCAGGTCAAGAACATTTGGATACCGTACGGTGAGTAGGACAAAGGGGCCAGGAGTGCAACTCCTGGCCCCTCTGCTCGTCTCACGCCGCGAGACGCTTGCCGTCAGGCGGCGCCGGTTTCGCTTTCATCACCTTCCAGCGGTTGCAGATCGGGCACCCGACGTAGGTCCGGCCCACCCAGTCCGTTTCGTATTGCGGCACGTGGTGACAGGCCTTCGACGACTGCCGCGACTCCAGCCGGCGTTTCTTCGCGGGCATTGGCGTCCTCCCACTCCTCCGGACGACGCGTTAACGATGCGGGCGGCAGCAAGGTTCCCCAGGGGCACTAGGGGAGCTTGCGCAGGATCAGGTCGATCGCCTCTTGCTCGTGCTTCAGGAAGTGTCCGTCGGCGAACGCGATCAGGGCGCTCGGTCCCCAGTCGGGGCTGGTCGGGTGCGCGACGGTTCCCGCGTCCACGTGGAGCGACGGGGCCAGCGCCTGCATCGTCCGGATGACGCGCTCATAGTCGTCCACCACGGCCGCGAACCGGGCGCGCAACGCCGCCAGCTCGCGGGCGAGCCGCAGCCGCTCCCGCAGGCACTGCTTGAACCGGCTGGTGGGCGTGTCCTGCTGCGGTGGCGTTGCCTTGAGCTCGGTAGCCATTGGGCGCGCACCTGCGTTGCGTCGAGGGGTCCCACATACTGAAGAATGCGCGCTGGCGCCGTCAAGAGTGGCGTGAGCGCAACGGGCGCCGTTACGATGGCGCGCGCGCGCCTTTCCTTGCCATTTCCCCAATCCGGGTGACGAGCGCCTTCCCGTCGAACGGTTTCGCGACGACCTGCGCGCCGAGCCGGCGCGCTCCATCGGACACGACGTCGCCCCCATGCGCGCTCAGTATGATCGCCGGCACGTCACGGAGCTCCGGCCGGCGGCGCGCCTCTTCGAGGAACGCTAGGCCGTTCATGCCGGACATTTGGACGTCGGTGATGATCACAGTCGGCCGGCGGTTGCGCGCGAACGCGAGGCCGGCGGCGGCGTCGCTCACGCCGAAGCACGCGTAGCCGGCCCGGCGCAGCAGCTTGGTCACGCCGTCGCGCACCGCGGGGTCGTCGTCGACCAGCAGCACTACGGGTTGCCGCGGCGCCGCGAGCAGCCGTCGAGCCTGGCCGATCAGTGCTTGCGGGTCCGCCGGAACGCATCCTTCGGCACCATAGTCGAGGGCCGTATCCGACGCGTCGGCGTCGGACACGACCAGCACGTGCGTGTCGAACGTCGCGGCACCCCGGCGGACCTGCTGGACGAAGTCCAGCCCGTGCATGTCCGACAGTTCCAGCGCCGCGAGGATGAGGTCGACCGGCTGCTGTTCCAGCGACGCGAGCGCTTCCGCACCGGTCGCGACTGGCGAGACGCTCCAGCCTTCGGCTGCGAGCCGCGTCGCGGTCAGGCGCCGCCAGTCCGCGTCGCCGTGCACGAGGAGCACCTTCGCTTCTTGCGGCAGCGGCGCCGCGGCGGGGACCGGCAGCGGGGCGAGCTGGTGCGGCGCAGCGAGTGGCAAGCGGACGAAGAACCGCGCGCCGCTGCCGACCTCGCTCTCCACCCACACCTCGCCGCCGAGCGCTTGGACGATGCGCTGGGTGATGGTAAGGCCCAGCCCGGCGCCGCCGTGTTCCCGCGTCGTCGAGCTGTCGAGTTGCGTGAACGGCTCGAAGATGGCGGCGAGCTTGTCGGTCGGGATCCCCGGCCCCTGGTCCGAGATCTGGGCCACGGCACAGCCCTGCTCGCGCCACCACCGCACCTCCACCTGGCCGCCGCGGGGTGAGAACTTGATCGCGTTCGCGAGCAGGTTGACGAACACCTGCAGCACGCGATCGCGCACGCCCAGCACGACCTGCGGCTCCGCGGGAGGCCGCGGAGTGAGCATCACGCCCTGCTCGCCCGCGAACGCCGCCACCGTCTCCAGCCCGGCCGCGACGCTGTCCTCGAGCGACACGGGCTCGAGCCGGAACTCCATACGCCCAGCCTCGAGACGGGAGAGGTCGAGCAGATCGTTCACCAACCGGATCAGCCGGTCGGCGTTTCGGAGGGCGATCTCGAGCAGCTCTCGCGGGGCGGACTCGAGCGGCCCCGCAGCTCCGGCGAGCAGCAGGGACAACGACGTTTTCACCGACGTCATCGGGGTGCGGAGCTCGTGGCTGACCACGGAGACGAACTCGGACTTCGCGCGCTCCACTGCCACTTCGTGGGTCACGTTCCGGTATAGTACGATATGCCCGAGCGGCGCGCCGCCGCGGTCCCGCACGGGTGCTACTACGCGCTGGTAGACGGCGCGCCGGGGGAACCCGAGGTCCACCCGGTCGTGCAGCGTCGCCTCGCCCGTCAGGGCCTCCCCTTGCGCAGCGAGCGCGGCGGGCTCGACGAAGGACCCGGCAAAGAAGCGCTGCAGGCTCTCCAGGCTCGCCCCAAGCACCGCTTCCCGGGGAATGCCCACGAGCGTGGCCATCTCGGCGTTCGCATAGGCGATCCGGTGATCGGGCCCGACCAGCATGATCGCGGCGTCGCTCGCATCGATCAGCGCCTCCAGCTGGTTCCGCTGGGCCTGCACGGTCGCATGCTCCCGCGCCAGGGCCTCGCGCTGCTGCGCGATCGTGCTCAGGAGCTTGGAGTAGTACAGCGAGGTCTCGATCTGCCGGCCCAGGACGACCGCCCAGTCGAGGTCCTCCTCGGTGTAATGGCCCTCGCTTTCGTGCCCGAAATTCAGCGCGCCGATCACGCGGTCCCCGACGTGCAACGGCACGATCATCGCCGAAACGCGCTTCCCTTCCTGCAGCAGGATGCCCTCAGTGCCCGGCAGTGAGTCCACTCGGATGGGCCGCCCCTCGCGAATCGCCTGCCCCGTCACCCCCTGTTCGACGGGGAACATCGCTTCCCCTGGGACGAAGCCGTCACGCGCCCGGTCGTACAGCGTATGGACGTAGTAGTGCGTCGCCGCTTCGTCGATGAGCACTACGCTGGCCCGCCGGAAGTCGAGCACGCGCTGGACCTTCTGAATCGCGCCCTGGAAGATCTCGCGCATGTCCACCGCGGCGTTGATCAGGGACGACAGCTCCCCGACAACCGCGAGGCGAGCCGCCGACGAGCGGGCGCTGCCCGACTGCACCGTAGCGCGGTATTCGCGCGCGGCGAGGTCGAGCTCCCCGACGGCCGCGGCGGCGGCGGTCCACTCCTCGGGCAACGCCACCCCGCGCTCCAGCCAGCCGCGGGCCAGGTCCTCGAGATCGCCCGCCACGTGCGCCAACCCCTCCGCCCCGAAGCTCGCGGCCGTCCCCGTGAGCGAGTGCGCGGCACGGTACAGCGCTTGCGCGTCCTCGCTGCGAAAGCCGCGCTCGAGCCGGTGCAGCGCCGCGCGCAGCGTCTCGATGCGCGCCGCCAGCCCGGCCGCGAACTCGGCCCGCACCGCAGCGAGTGGATCGACGCTCGTCAGAGGCAGAGCTCCCGGACCTGGCGCGCCAGCTCTTCGGGCTGGAACGGCTTGAGGACCACGCCCGCCGCCCCGGTGTCCGCCAAGCGCGCCTGGTTCAGATCGCGGCGGGCCGTGAGCAGCACGATCGGCACCCTGGCCGTCGCCGCGTCCGCCTTTAGCCGCCGGCACACTTCGTACCCGTCTATCTCCGGCATCATGACGTCCACGAGGATCACATCCAGCGTCGTCGCACTGCGGGCCAGCTCGATGCCGGCGGCGCCCGACCCAGCCGTCACCACCTCCCAGCCGGCAGTGAACTCGAGCGTCCGCCGCACGAGCCGGAGCAGGTCGGGGTCATCATCGATGATCAGCGCGCGGAAGGGTTCGGCCATAGGTCCTGGCTGCGCGCGGGGATGTCGCCAATATTAGCGGGCGCACGAGAGAATATTGGACGCATGAACCCCAAAGTCTACATCCTCGACGACGATCTGGTGCACGCCAAGCTCGTGGCCGCCAACCTGGGCCCGGGGCGGTTGCGGACCCAGGTGTTCGACCGCCCGGACGCGCTGCTGGCGCGCCATGCCGAAGAGCCCGCCGACGCGGTCATCACCGACCTCGTCATGCCGGACCTCGACGGTGTCGAGGTAACCCGACGGTTGCGCACCGCCGACCGTCACCTTCCCATTTTCGTGCTCACGGGGCACGCCGACGTCGCCACCGCCATTGAGGCGCTCAAGGCCGGGGCCACCGAGTACCTCACCAAGCCCGTCAACATCGACGAGTTGACCACCCTCTTGACCCGCGCGCTCGCCGAGCGTCCGCTGCTTGAGGAAGGGGCCTCGCTCGAGCAGGCCCGCGGCAGGGAGTACTCGGTCCAGGCAATCCTCGGCGGGCATCCCAAGGCCGAGGGGGTGCGCGCATTCGTCCGCAAGATGGCGGCCATCCCACGCCCGACCGTGCTGCTGCTCGGCGACAGCGGCACGGGCAAAAACCTGGTCGCCCGCGCCATTCACTACTCGAGCCCGCATTCGGTAGGGCGGTTCGTGGAGATCAACTGCTCCGCGCTTCCCCCAAGCTTGCTCGAGGCCGAGCTGTTCGGCTACAAGAAGGGAGCCTTCACCGACGCCCGTGAAGCGAAGCGCGGCCTCATCGAGGTGGCGGACGGCGGCACGCTGTTTCTCGACGAGATCGCGGAGCTCGCTCCCGAGCTGCAGGCGAAGCTGCTCAACGTGCTCGAGAGTCGGCGGTTTCGGCGGTTGGGCGGCACGGAGGAGCTGGAGGTAGCCCTGCGCTTGGTCACGGCCACCAACCGCGACCTCGAGCAGCTCGTGCAGGCCGGCCGGTTCCGATCGGACCTGTTCTACCGCGTCAGCGTCGCCAGCATTACGCTGCCGCCGCTGCGCGAGATCAGGAGCGACATCCCGCTGCTCGCCGATCACTTCCGTCAGCTGTTCAACCAGGAGTTCAAGAAGAAGGTCGAGGCGATCGAGACCGCGGCGCTCGAGGCCCTGCAGGCCTCGGACTGGCCCGGCAACGTGCGAGAGCTACGCAACGTGATCGAGCGCGCGATGATCTTCAGCGACGGGCCCACCCTCAAGCGGTCCGATCTCCCGCCGCTCGGCCCGCTCCAGCCCCGCGACGCTCGCGCGGGGGGAGGGGGCAAGACGTTCCAGGTGGCCAAGGGCCTCACGCTCGCCGACGCCGAGCGCCAGTATATCCGACTCACGCTCGAGGAGACCGGCGGCGACATCCAGCGGGCCGCGGAGATCTTGGGCATCTCCCGCAAGAACCTGTGGGAGAAGCGTAAGAAGTACGGTCTCCTGGCCGACGCGCCTCAGCCCGAAGCCGGATCGTGATACCTCGCCGGTTACCGTTTGGTAACGGCACCGGCGCGTGCCTCCCGGGGCTACAATCACCTAAGCCGCTGTGAAAGATGGAGGTAGCGTCACCCCCAAGGCGGGTACGCGCCTTGCGACGGCACGGCACGGCGCCCCCTGCCCGGCCTCTTGAGGGAGCGTATCGCACCGCCTACGACGAGGGTGGATTGCTCGAAGTGAGACGCAACACCGAAGTCCCAGCCTGTTCCCAGCGGACCGGCCTCCGCGCGGCCCCCCCCCGAGGCGTGCGCCGGGACCTCATGGCCGCCCTACTCGTGTTACTCGCCCTGCTGACGCTCGCCCCGAGAGGCGCGGCGCAAACGTTCACCTGGACCGGCGCGAGCAATCCGAATTGGAAGACCAATGGCAACTGGCTAGGTGGCGCCGCTCCCACGGGAAATGGAGGGGAGAATCTCGTCTTCCCGAGCGGCGCTGCGAATCTTACAAACAACAACAACCTTAAGGGAACGAGCTTCAATTCCATAACCATCTCGGGCAGCGGCTATACGGTCGGCGGCAACGCCACCACGCTGACCGGAAGCCTGGCCGATAGCAGCGTGGCCGGCACGAATACCATCAGCCTCGGCCTGACGTTCGCGGCGACACGCACCGTAACTGTCAGCAATGCCGCAACCACGCTCACCATAAGCGGCGTCATCAGCGGGGCCGGCGGCCTGACCAAGAGCGGCTCCGGCACCGTGACGCTGAGCGCCGCCAATACCTACACCGGCGTGACCACGATCAATGTGGGTACGATCGCCATCGCGGCGGACGCGGGCTTGGGTGCCGCCCCAGGCGCGCCCACGGCCGGCAAGCTCACCTTCGGGGGCGGCACGCTGCGGACCACTGCCAGCTTCACCGTCGCTGCCAACCGCGGGATCGCGTTGACCGGGGCGGGGACGATTTCCACCGATCCAGGCACGACGTTGACCTACGGCGGCATCATCGCGGGCGCCAGCCCACTGACCAAGGCCGGCACGGGGACGCTGATCGTGTCGGGCGCCAACACCTATACCGGGGCGACCGCCATCAGTGCGGGCACCCTGCAGCTGGGCGCGACCAATGCGGTGCCCTCGGGCAGCGCTGTGACGGTGTCCGGCGGGGCGACCTTCGACCTGCGCGGGTTCAGCGACGGAATCGGCTCGCTGGCCGGCGCCGGCACGGTGACGAGCGGCGCGGCGGGGGCGGTGACGCTCACAGCCGGCGGCAACAACGCCTCGACGACGTTCTCGGGTCTCATTCAGAACGGCAGCGGCACCGTGGCGCTGACCAAGACCGGGACCGGCACGCTGACGTTGTCGGGCGCCAACACGTACAGCGGCGCGACTACGGTCAGCGCAGGCGTGCTCGACGTGCAGAACAACACGGCCCTGGGCGCTACGGCGGGAGCGACGACCGTGGCAGGCGGGGCCGCGCTACAGCTAGAAGGGAGCGGGCTCGTGGTCGCGGAGCCGGTCACGCTGAACGGGACCGGCATCGCCGGCGGCGGCGCGCTGCGCCAAGTGGCTAACACGAACACGTGGTCCGGGGCGATCACGTTGGGCAGCGCGGCGCGCGTGAACGCCGATGCGGGTACGCTCACCGTGTCGGGCGGCATCACCAACGGCGGCTTCCTGTTGACCGTCGGCGGCGCCGGCAACACCACCGTCAGCACCACGGTGATCAGCGGTACCGGAGGTCTGACCAAGGATGGAACCGGTACCGTCACCCTGAGCGCCAACAACACCTATACCGGGACCACGACCGTCAGCGCCGGGACCTTGCTCGTGAACGGCTCGCAAAGCTCCAGCGCCGTGAGCTTGAACGGGGGCACTTTGGGCGGCACGGGCACGGTGGGAGCCATCACCTCGACGGGCTCGGGCGGGTCGGTTGCCCCCGGGGTGGGAGTAGGGATTCTGGCGAGCGGCAATGTGAATTGGAGCAGCGGCAGCCCCGGTTTTGTCGTCCAGCTCAACGGGACGACGGCCGGCACCGGCTACGACCAACTCAACGTGACCGGGAGCGTGAACCTGGGCGGCGCCACCTTGAGCGGCACCCTGGGTTTCTCGCCTCCAAACGGTACAAGCTTCACGATCATCAACAACGACGGGGGCGACGCTGTCATCGGGACGTTCGCGGGATTGCCGGAAGGGTCCACCGTCGTGCTGAGCGGGCAGAGCCTCCAGATCAGCTACGTTGGCGGCACCGGCAATGACGTGGTCCTGAGCGTGGTGGCGCCGAACTTGACGGTGAACAACGCTGTCGCGCCGTCGGCCAGCCCACCTCCCGGCACCGATCTGACGTACACAGTGACCGTGACGAACAATGGGAGCGGCAACGCCACGAGCGTGGTGGTCGTGGACACGCTCGCCTCCACGCTCCAGTTCAAGGTGGGAAGCGTCGTGAATACCCTGCCTCCCGGCGTGTCGGTGCTGGTCGCCTACTCGAGCGATGGTGGCGCGACGTGGACGTATGTCCCGGCGAGCGGTGCGTGCAGCGCCCCCACTAACTACGATCGTTGCGTGAGTCGCATCCGTTGGAGCCTGCAGAACCCCTTGAGCTCGTCCGCTCCCAACAACACGGGCACGCTTCAGTTCGTCGCGCAGATTCGCTGAAGCGCGGCCCGGCCGGGTTTCCGGTTACCTCGCTCGTTACCGTGCGGTAACGGCGCTCCCAGCCTGCGGAACGCTCTTCAATTCCGCCGAAGCTCACAACTCACTATATGCCATCATGTTAAGTAATGGCACGGCAAGGGGCATGGTACCTGCCCCTGCCGAGCCGCGAAAGGAGCGTGCGCGCCGATGGTTCTGCGCTGCCCCCGTTGTTCGACGCTGAAGTTCTTCGGCCGTCCCCAGGTCCTCGGGGAGCTCGTGGTGTGCCCGAAGTGCGACATGGTCTTCCGGTGGGGCGATGCCCGTCCCGGCAAGGCCGACGCCGATGGCACCACACGGGACACCGGGGACGCGAACCGGTCCGACGGAAAGCGAGGCAAGCGATGACTCACAAGGAGATGTCAACCATGACGCTGCTGCGATTGCTGGTGGTTGGGACGCTGTGCGGCACCCTGGTCTCGCCGCGGTCCGCGACTGCTCAAGCCCAGGCCCCCAAGGCACTCGTGATCACCGCGCACAACGTGTCCGCGGAGAGCGCGGGCGCCCGGGAGAACGGCGCGTTCGCAAAGCCGGGCGATGTGATCCGTTACGCCTTGGTCTTCACGAACGTGACGGCCGGGCCTGTGAAGAACATCCAGTTCGTCGACCCGATCCCGCAAGGGACGGTCTACGTGCTCGGCTCGGCCGCGGCTGATCACGCCGTGCGGGTCGAGTACTCAATCGACGGCGGCAAGAGCTACTCGGCTCGGCCGGTGATCGCCGTGGTCCAAGACGGCAAGACGGTGGAGCAGCCTGCGGCGCGGGAGCGGTACACGCACGTCCGGTGGACGGTGCTCGGATCTCTGGCGTCGGGAGCGAAGGTGATGGCCGAGTTTCGCACTCAGATCAGTGAAGCCCCGAGCGTGGCGAAGTAGCCATCGGGGCAATGCAATCGACCGATAGGAGGATCAGATGTACGCGCACCTGAAGTGGACTCACAGCCTCGTGCTCGCCGCGCTGGCCCTGGTGGCCGTCGCGGGCCGGGCGCTGGCGCAAACGCCGGAAGGCACGGTCATCACGAACACGGCGACCGCGACCTACACGGATGCCAACAACAACGCCTACAGCGCGGTCTCGGGCTCCGTGTCAGTGACGGTCGGATTCAAGGCCGGCGTGACGGTGACCGCCAACACCCCCACGCCGAGCTCCGCCTCGCCCAGCACCGCGGACACGATGACGTTCACGGTGGCGAACGCGGGGAACGGCACGGACAGCATGACGATCTCCGAGAACATCTCCGTCGCGGGAGTGATCACGGTGACGGGGTACCGCTACGGCGGCACGACCTACGCAACGCTCGCAGCCCTGAATACTGCGCTCTCGAGCGTGGGGATCGCCCAGGGCGGCTCGATCACGCTCAAGATCGTCTACAACGTGGCGAGCGGCCAGGGCGGCGTGAGCACCGTTTACACGCTCACCGCCAACTCCCGGCGTACGCCGGCGACCTCCGGCAGCGCCTTCAGCACCATCACGCCGGCGACCACGTACGGCGTCGCGACGACGCCCGACGGAGGCCAGAACGTGCAGCAGCTCCCGGGGAGCGGCTACTCGTTCACGTTTACCGTCCAGAACAACGGCAACGGGAACGACAACCTCGACCTGCTCGCCACGAGCCCGGGCTCGCCGGTCATCACGATCGTTTCGGTGAACGGCGTCGCCGGCGACAGCACGCGCATCACGCTGGCGCCCGCAGCGTCGCAGACGATCGCCGTCGTGTACAACGTGGCGAACGTGGCCGGCGGCTCGAAGGATACGCTGTACCTGCGCGGCCGGTCGGTGGCGCAGCCCGCGACGTTCGACGACGGCTTCATGGACCTGACGGTCATCAAGCCGAACCTGACGCTCGCGAAAGCAGCGTTCCTCGATGACGGGGTCACGCCCGTCTCGGGTAGCGTCGTCCCGGGGCAGATCATCCGCTACCGGTTCACCGTGACCAATAACGGCGGCACCTCCGCATCCAGCGTGCAGGTGACCGACGCGTTGCCGGCGCAGGTGACCTACGTCTCGACGAGCTCGAGCACCGGTTGGAGCATCGCGGTGAGCGGGCAGAACGTGACCGGGAATTACACGGGCACGGGCGGCGTCCTGGCGGCAAGCGCCAGCGCCACGTTCGAGCTGCGCGTCAGCATCAACTAGGGGCCGGCGCCTATGCGGCTCGGTACCCGTGCAGTGGGGAGGGGGCGGTACGTCCGCCGCGGCCAGCCGGCCGCGGGGTGGGCGGCCGCCTTCCTCTTTGCTGTGGGGTTGCTCGCCGCACCGGCCCTCGAAGCCCAGGGAACGCAAGCGGGCACCCAGTTCTCCAACTGGGCGACCCTGACCTTCACTTCCGCAGGGACCGGCTATGCCGTCGCGTCCGATACGGTCGCGATCCTGGTGGGGCAGGTGGCCGGGGTGAGCCTGCAGCCGCCGCGCGTCAACAGCGGCGCGCCGGGCACCGCCGTCGTGTTCGCGCATACCCTCACGAACACGGGGAATGGTCCCGACTCCTTCCCCGTCGCCGCCGCCTCGGCCCGCGGATGGCCGGTGACGCTGTATCGCGACTGGAACGGGGACGGCCTGCTCGACGCGGGCGACTCGCTGCTCACGGGGCCGGTCCCCCTGGGATACGGCGCGGCAGCGTCCCTCATCGCGCAGGTCGCCGTCCCGGCCGGCGCGAGCCCGGGCGTGAGCGACACTATCACCGTGACCGCGACGAGCCGGTTCAACCCCGCCGTGAGCAGCTCGGTGCAGGATCGGCTCGACGTGTCGGCGAGTGGGGCGGTCACCATCGGCCTCACCAAGCAGGTGGATCGGCCGACGGCGGTCGCGGCCGACGTGCTCACCTACACCCTCGCCTACGCGGCCTCGGGCAGTGGCACGGATTCGAGCGTTACGCTCGCGGACACTGTCCCGGCGGGCGCGTCCTACGTCGCTGGATCGATGCGCTGGAACGGCACGCCCCTGACCGACGCCACGGGGGACGACGCGGGCTCCTTCGTCGCCGCCGGGAACGGCGTGGTGGTCGTGACTGTGGGGGCCGTGGCGGGGGGCACGGGGGGGACGGTGACGTTCCAAGCAAGGGTCGATTCCGGTCCGGCGCGCACCGTGACGAACAGCGGGGCCGCGACCTACGTCTGGTCGGGAACCCCTTCCACAGCGTACTCCAACGCCGTCCAGACGACCGTCCTCGTCCCGGCGCTCACCCTGACCAAGGCGCTCGTGAGTCCGACGCAGGCGCAGATCGGACAACAGGTCCTTTACACGCTGCGCTACGGCGACGCCACCAGCGGCGCCCCGGTGTCCAACGTCGTCCTGACCGACACGCTCCCGGCGGGCCTCAATTACGTAAGCGCCACGCCGGCGCCATCCACCGTGGGACCGGTGTTGAGCTGGACGATCGGTGCCCTGGCGCCCGGCGACAGCGGGGTCGTGAATCTCGTGCTACAGGTGAGCAACACCGTGCGGGATACGGTGTGGGCCCGCAACGTCGCCGCACTGACCGGGACCAACGCCACCCCGCAGAGCGCGAGCGCCACCCAGGTGGCCCTCATCGGGCCGCCCACGGCCGCGGTCGGACTCGACCTCACCGCCGATGCGCTGGAGGTCGGCATCGGCGATGTGATTCCCTACACCGAAGTGGTGCGGAATCCCGGCATCGTGCCGATCTCCGCTATCCGGATCGACAACACGCTCCCTGCCGGTGGCAGCTACGCCCGCGGGACCGCCATCGGCGCGGATTCCGTGCTGGTGACCGGGGGCCACCTGATCCTCGTCACCACGGCGCCCCTCGCGCCCGGGGCGACGCGGACGCTGCATTACGCAGTGGCGCTCGCCTCTGCGTCGGGAACCATGGTCGAGGTCCGGGCGATCGCCAGCGCGCGCGCCGGAGCCCTGCAGCCCGTCTCCCCGCAGGCCGTGGCGTGGGTGCAGGTGCGGCGCGCCTGGCCGATGGAGACCAGGGCGGCGATCGGGAAGGTGTGGATCGACCGCGACGGCACCGGGGTGCAACGGCCGAGCGAGGGTGGCCTGGCGGGCATCGACATCTGGACGGAGGACGGCCAGGTCGTGACGACCGACTCGACCGGCAAGTTCTCGTTCGCGAACCTGCGGCCGGGTCGGCACGTGTTCCGGCTCGACCCGCGCACGCTGCCCTCCGACTATCGGATCGTGGGCGAGGACATCCAGACGGTCGAGTCCAGCGGGTGGACGACGCCCCGGGTGGATTTCCGGGTCGTTCCGGTCGCGGCGCGGGACGCCGACGCAACGCGGCCTCCCACCGCGGATCAGCCCACTCACGTGCGTCAGCCCGCTGACGCGCGCCAACCCGCTGCAGGGCGCGCGGCGATGGATTTCCAGTTCTCCGCGGTGCCGCTGCGGGAGGCGGGTGACTCCGCCGCGCTCGGGGCGGGTCCGGAGCCTCGTCTCTTCGGCGGGCGGCATGCGGTCGTGCGGTACGAGGTGACCGTACGGCAGCCGCTCGGGGCGCCGTTGGACGCCCTCGTGGGGTTCACCCCCGTCGCCGATTCGGCCATCGTGTACCGCGACGGCGTGCAGTTCACGCGCTATAGCTGGATCGACAACGAGGCGATTCCGATCCCGCCCGCTCTCCCGGGCGCCGAGATCCGCATCGTCGCCTGGGCGTCGGAGCGGCCCGATTCAGCCACGATGCGGTTGCACATCCACCGCACGGTCTTGGTGGCGCGGGCCGCGGTCCACAACCCGGTTCGGCCCGTCGTGCTATCGGCCGGGGGCGGGGGGCGCGCCGCCGCCCGCGAGCTGCCGGTCCCCGCGGCGCCGGTCGCCGATGGGGTGACGGCGGACACGGTCCGCGCGGCGGCGCCGGAGACCGTGCTGGTCGCCGCCGCGCGCACGCCAGCCGATCGGGCGGCGGAGGCCCGGACGTCTCTGGTGGGTGGTCCCGGCGTGGCGATTTTCGCGCCTACCGACGGGACGGTGCTCGGGGCCGATCGCGTGTACGTGGGAGTGAAGGGTGAGCGGGGTGCGACGGTCGTGTTGTACGATGGCGCGGCACCGATCGACACCGCGCCAGTCCGGATCGACGGTGTCGTCGACTTCATCGCCATTCCACTGACCCGCGGCCCCCACCGGCTGCGGGCGCGGATGAAGAACTCCTGGGGCACCGAGCGCTGGGACAGTATCGCCGTGCACGTGACGGGTCTTCCGGCCAAGTTCGCGGTGAGCGCCAGCCGCCTCGCGCTCGTGGCGGACGGGCACACGGTGGCCGCCACCAAAGTGCGCGTGCTCGATGCCTGGGGCGTCCCGGTGGTGCAGCCGGCCTACGTGACCGTGAGCGCCACGGGCGCGGAGCCGGTGGGGCCGGACGCCGACCCGTCCTCGGTCGGGGTGCAGCGGCTGTCGGATGCCGCCGGCTGGCTGGTGGTGAGCCTGCGGCCGGGCCGCGAGGTGCGGCGCGGCGTGCTAGAGCTCAAGTCAGGCGACGCGAAGGCGACGGTGCCGCTCGAGGTGCTCCCCGAGGTGCGTCCGTTGACGATCACCGGGTCTGGGATGGTCGGTGTCGGAGCGAGCCCCGACGCATACGGCGCGATCACGGCGCGCGGCCGCCTCGGTGAGCGGACGTCGGTCACGCTCGGCGTGGACTCCCGCCGGCTGAACGACGGACAAGACGTCTTCGGCCGCAGCGCGGATCCGTTGGCAGAAGCGCAGTACCCGATCCTGGGCGATGCGAGCCAGCTCCAGACCCGCACGGCCTCGCACAACTGGGTCTCGGCCCGGCTCGAGCGCGGCTTCGATTGGGCCGCGTTCGGGGACCTCTCCACCACGGACTTCGCGAGTGGCCTGAGCCTCGCGCAGTACCGGCGGGCGGTGACGGGGCTCGCCGCGCACGTCACCGCCGGTGCGGTCACCCTGAGCGGCTTCGGCAGCCTGACGTCGCAGTCGCTGCGGCAGCTGCAGATCCGCGGCGCCGGCATCTCCGGCCCGTACCAGCTCGCCGCGGACATGCTGCCGGGGACTGAGTACCTGCGTGTCGAGACGCGGGACCTGCAGAACCCCGAGCGCGCCGTGACCACGCAGGGCCTGAACCGGTTCGTGGACTACGAGATCGACTACACCAGCGGGGTCGTCCTCTTCAAGCAGCCGATTCCCGCAGCCGACGCATACGGCAACCCGGTGTTCATTGTCGCCACCTTCGAGGCCGGGGCCGGGGGCGAGCAGCGACTCGTGGCGGGCGCCCGGGCGACGCTGAACGTGCGACCGCTCGCCGCCGGGCTGCGCGTGGACTCGCTGCGGATCGGCATCACGGCCGTAAATGCCGAGCAGGCCATCAACAGCTACCGCCTGGTCGGCGGCGACGTGCGGGTCGTGCGGTTCGGCGCCTTGGACGTGGGCGCCGAGATCGCCTACGCGGAGCAGGGCGATTCCACGGGCGTGGCCGCCTCCGCGAAGGCGAGCTACAGCCTGTTCGACGGGGCCCTGAGCGTCGGCGCCGGCTATATGCAGGTCGGCCGCGAGTTCACGAACCCCTCCAACGTGGCGCTCCAGCCCGGCCTGATCGAGGAAAACCTGAAAGGCGGACTCAAGCTGGGCGGGACCGAGCTGCGGGCGGAGCACTCCCGTCAGGACTTCGAGCTGCTGGGCATCGGCCGCCAGCACACGCGCGTCGGTATCGTCGAGACCATCGGTTCGGCCTTTCAGGTGGACGCGGGCGTGGCGAACGATCAAGTGTCGGGCAGCAGCACCACGTCCAGCGACGTGACGGCGGGCGAGCTGAAAACGAAGTGGGGGCCGACCCCCAAGCTGCAGCTCTGGACCGAGGCCCGGCGCCACTTCAGCCTGTCCGGCCCGGACATCGCGCCCCAAGCCTGGGGCTTCGGCGGGACGTATCAGGTCGCGCCCACTGTGGCGCTCGAGGCGAGCCAGCGCTACGTCACGCGCTCCGACAGCCTGGGCAACTACGCGATCTCGAGCATCGGTGTGCGCAGCGACATGGGGCACGGGACGCAGGCATGGGGCAGCTACCAGCTGATCGGCGGCGCGAGCGGCGCCAGCAACGCGGCCGTCGTCGGGCTTCGCAACCGGATGCAGCTCTCGTCGGACCTCACGGTGAACGTGCTGTTCGAGCGCCGCGTGGGCGTGGGCCGCGCCTCGATCGCGGATCCCGTGCGCGCGCTCCCCTTCCTGCAGACCGAGGGCGACTACTGGTCCGCGGGTGCCGGGCTGGAGCTGCTCCCGAAAGGCGCGCCGTACCGGTTGAGCGCCCGGGGCGAGTACAAAGACGGCGCGCTCCAGTCCACGCGGCTCGCGACCGTGGCCGGCGACGTCGCATTCGACGCGTCGCTGGCCCTGCTGACGCGGCAGGAGTTCTCCCAGAACGCCCGGTCCGGCGCTCCGCTGTCCCGCCGGCTGTCGAGTCTGTGGGGCCTAGCGTTCCGGCCCGCGCATAGCGACCGGCTGAACATGCTCGCGAAATTCCAGTGGACCGACGAGCGCAATCCGCTGGGGGCCGGGGTCCTGGTGTCACAGGGCGCGGAGCGCAAGCTCATCGGCGCGGCCGAGCTGATCTGGACGCCGGTCCCGAAACTGGAGATCGGCACCCGGTACGCGATGCGCCGGACGCAAGCCGAGGGCGTCTACCCCGACAGCACCCCCCGGACGCTGACGGCCTGGGCCGATTACGTCGGCAGCCGGGTGAACGTCGAGCTGCGCCCGTGGCTGAGCGTGCGCGCCGACGGACGGCTCGTGATGGAGCGGACCAGCGGTGCCACGGCATGGGACGGTGCGCCCGCCATGGTCTTCCGGCCGGTGAATGGGCTCGAAGTCGCCACCGGCTATCGGTTCGGCAATCTGAACGATCCGGACTTCTCGGTGCGGGGTGGGCACGGCATGTTCGTGACGCTCTCGGCGGCGCTTACCGAGAAGCTGTTCCCGACCGCTGCGGCGTTTTGGCGCTCGCGCTTCTGAGCCGCGCCGTAACGACGGCGGTCACCGTCAGCGGGGCGGCCAGGTTGCGTATACGTCCCGCGCTGGGTTTTTGGTGACGTTGGTAGCGCCCGAGCCGTCGGCGTTCATCACGTAGATCTCCTCGTTGCCATCACGCTCGGAGACGAAGGCGATCTGCGTGCCGTCCGGCGACCATCCGGTGTACCAGTCGGTCGCCGGGTTGTTGGTGAGGTTAAGGAGACCCGACCCGTCGGCGTTCATCACGTAGAGCTCCCAGTTCCCGTCCCGATTGGTCCGGAAGGCCATCTTCGAGCCGTCGGGCGACCAAGCTGGGAGATCGTCGTACGCCGGGTTGTTGGTGAGGTTGTGGGCGCCCGACCCGTCGGCGTTCATAACGTAGATCTCCCGGTTCCCGTCGCGATTGGTCTCGAAGGCTATCTTCGCGCCGTCGGGTGACCAAGCTGAGCGCTCGTCGGACCCCGGGTCGTTGGTGAGGTTGTGGGCGCCCGACCCGTCGGCGTTCACCACGTAGAGCTCCCAGTTCCCGTCGCGATTGGTCGCGAAGGCCATCTTCGAGCCGTCGGGCGACCAAGCGGGCAGAGCATCCCACCCCGGGTCGGTGGTGAGGTTGCGGGCGCCCGACCCGTCGGCGTTCATCACGTAGATCTCCTCGTTGCCATCACGCTGGGAGACGAAGGCGATCTTCGTGCCGTCCGGCGACCAGACCGGGCGATCGTCGTACCCCGGGTCGGTGGTGAGGTTGCGGGCGCCCGACCCGTCGGCGTTCACCACGTAGATCTCCCAGTTCCCATCGCGGTTGGTCGCGAAGGCGATCTTCGAGCCGTCGGGCGACCAGGACTGTATCGCGTCGTCAGCCGGGCTGCTAGTGAGGTTCCACAAGCCCGAGCCGTCAGCGTTCATTTCGTAGATCTCCCAGTTGCCGTCACGGAGGCTCATGAAGGCGATCTGGCCCCCTGCGCCGCTTCCCGACTCATAGCTGAAGCAGCCGGTGCAAGTGCCGCTGCCGTGGCTCGACGAGGTCACGACGACATCCTTGGCCCCGGGACTGGTCGCGGTTGGCGTGGTGCCGGTGATCTCGGTGGCGCTCAACACCGTGCGGCTGCCGAGCGCGTTACCGCCAATGGTCACGCTGGTGACGTTGATGAAGTTGGTGCCCGTGATCATGACGCTGGTCCCCCCGGCCAGCGGCCCGGTCCCGGGATTGACGGCCGTAACGGTGAGTTCAGGAGGGGGAGGGATGACGTCGTTGCAGCCAAGTGTTACCAGCGTAGCCACGAGGCTGCCCGCGAGCATTGCGATCGCTCTCATGCGGCTCATCACGTTGCCGTTCAGGGGCCCCGCCTCCCGCGAGACAACCGCGTGATACGGACGCCCAGGGACAGGTTGCTCAGCGGAAACTCAGCGGCGAGCGAAGGATGAGGGCGGACCAGCGCGAAACCGGCGCAGAGCTGATTCTTCGGTAAGTCGGGGCGCCGGGATTTGAACCCGGGACCTTCTGGTCCCAAACCAGACGCGCTACCGGGCTGCGCTACGCCCCGATGCCACTCAACCCCACCTCACCCGGTTGTCAGTCACCGGGTGCTAGACGCTCAGACGCACAGCGGTGAATAGTCGCTAGGCGCGAGGAAAAACGCCACGACCGTTCAGCCGTTCGCCCGCCCCCGGTCACGCGTGTGCACCACCGTGCGCAGCCAGGTGAAGATGTCCTGCAGGTTGAACGGCTTGCGGAGCACCGTGCAGGGGTTGCGCTCCAGCCACGCCCGCACCTCCTCCGCTTCGGCGTCGCCCGTCATGATGGCGATGCGCCCGGCCAGCGCCGGCCAGCGGTTGAGGACGGCGAGGTAGAGCGCCAGGCCGGACATCGTCGGAAGGTGGACGTCGAGCAGCACGGCGTCCACACGCTCCGCCGCCAGCAGCTCGTACGCCGACTCGGCGCTGCCGGCCCCCAGCACGCGGTACCCGCCGCGCTCCAGCGCGCGCTGCAGCACCTCCCGCAGCTGGGGTTCGTCGTCCGCGATCAGGACGAGCGGCCGCGTGTCGTTCACGAGGCGGCGGCCTGGGCGTGGTGACTCGTACGAAAGCTCCGCACGACGCGTTCCAGTGCCTCGGCGGGCGCGAGGGTAAGGCGCATCTCGCCCGCCGTGACCCCGAGGTAGGCGTGCGCGTGCTGCTGCAGCGTCTTGGTCTGGGCGTACCGCAGCCGCCGGGCGACGTCGTCGATCGTGAACCCCGGGTCCTGCAGCAGCCGGTGCGCATAGAGGACGCGCGCGGCCGCGAGGAAGTGGCGCGGCGACGGCAGTCCGACGCGGGTAAACCAGCGCTCGAACGTGCGCCGGTCGACCCGGGCCCGGGCCGCCACCTGCTGGACGCTCTGGACCTCCGCGGGCGCGCGGAGCACCTCCTCCAGCACCCACCGCAGCTCACTCGGCAACGGGGCGAGCGCCCACGCGAACTGCTCCAGCAGCTGCTGCGAGGTGGCCCGCGCTTCCTCCGCGACGAGCACGTGGCGCAGATGGCCGGGGTGATCGTCATAGCGGGCGAACACGACGTGCCGGACGCCCTGCTGTCCGAGCGCGAGCAGCACCGCGGCCGTGGGGGGCGTGAGCGCCGTGTAGAGAATCAGCGGGAGCGACGGGAACAGGTGCCGCAGCTGTTCGATCTCCTTCGCGCTCGCCGTCCCGGAGAGGAGCGGGTCCACTACGGCGAGCTCCACCGGTCGCGCGCGGATCGTGGCGAGCGCCGTTTCCCAGGTCGCCGCATGCGCCAAGGCGAACCGCGCCGGCGCCGCCCGGCGCAGCCGCTGGAGCTGGATTTCAGGAATCGCCCCTAGGACGAGCATAAATGCCGCAAATCCGCCCTACAATGCCGCGAAAACACCCTTAAAAACCGCTGCCGCACGCATGACCTTAGAGCGTGCTGCTGCAGTCTCACGTCACCCCAATACCGGGAGGTCGTATGTCGCGCCCCATTCGTGCCTTCTTCACCCTGCTCGTCGTCTCGTTCGCGCTCGCGGCTGCGGCGTGTGCCGATGCCACCGGGCCGCAGCCCAGTGCCGACACGCTGTGTGACTACAGCAACGGCAACGTCTGCCATTGACGGAGCGTCACCGTTCGAACCGCGCGAGCGACGCTGAAACCTCGCGTACAGCATCGTTCTGAACCGCCGGCTCCGCGACTGCCTCAGGACCCACGCAGAGTGAGGTCTCGCATTCGCGGAGTCCGGCTTTGATACGCTCGATTCGGAACACGAACTCGTGAAGTCCCGCGGGTTCCGCGATTCGCAATGCCGCGTCTAACATGGCCTCTGCGCGATCGAACTGCCTAAACCTCGCCCGGCCGATTCCCGCTTTGAGATAGAAGTCCACGAGAATGTTCGGAGGCATCCCTAGCTTCTCCGCCTCACAGCGCTCGCGCCAGCGCTCGAACCCAACGCGGTCGCGCCGGTACGAGGCGCAGTGCATGAGTTCGATCAGCACGTTCTGGATGACGTCCTGGAAGCTGCCGCTCCGTAGCACTTGCGCGAGCGCGCGCTCGGCACCGTCGGGATCGCCCACCGCTAGGAGCATTAGTCCCAGATCAGACAGCGCACGCGTCCGTGACGGCTCGTCCTCCAACAATTCGAATGCCCGCCACGTGTGTGGGATTGCTTCGGCGGGCTGTCCCGCCGTGCTGAGCACGACGCCGAGCCCCTGGTGCGCAAGCGCCTGGTTGCGCCGGTCGCGGCTGGCTTCTGCGTCTCGCAGTATCTCGTGCAGGTGCTGCTCAGCCTCTGGCAAGTTGCCGCGACCAAGGACGGTGTACGCGCGCCCGATCCGGCTCAGGAGCTCTGAGCTCCGATCCCCCGCGCTCGCCGCGAGCACCCTCGCCTCGGCGTAGAGCACATCCGCCTCGTCGAACGCGTTCAGCTTGCGGAGCACCCGGGCCGTACGCAGTCGCACCGCGATCGCATCGGATGCGGCCATTCGCTCGCCGCCCACGCGCGTAGCCGTCTCCAGCACGTCCAGCGCCTGGTCCAGCATCAACACGTCCTCAAGGTGATGAGCGTAGGCGAGCAGCGCTGGCAGCGCGAGCCGCACGTCCTGTTCCTGGAACGCGTCGGCGGCGCTCCGCACCAGGCCGACGAGGTGGGCGGCCTCGACGTCATCCGCGGGTAGGTCGCGGCACGAGCGCTCGGTCGCCGCATGCTGATAATGGAAGGCGTCGGCGTAGAGCGGCTGAGGGTTCTCGAGCAGGTCCACGAGGCGCAGCGCGAGAAAGGCGCCCTGGCTGAGCCGGGCATCGGCCGCGCCGGCCGACGGCGCGCCGGCCAGGCGGCGGAGAAACACGGCGTGTGGCAAACCGGACTGCCGCAGCGCGGCGTCGCGCATCGCTCGAGGCTCCCCCCGGAACTGCTTCCCCAAGGTAGCGCTACCCGGGCAAAAAGCTACCGGCTGCGGCGCAGCAGCACTTCCATCAGGGCCCGGATGGCGCGGCCCCGGTGCGACACCCGCTGCTTCGCGGGCAGGGCTGCCTCGGCGAAGGTCATCTCGAGGTCGGTGGAGAAGAACAGCGGGTCGTAGCCGAAGCCGCCGCTGCCGCGCGGAGCCGTGAGGACGCGGCCCTCGCACGTGGCCTCGACGAGCTGCGGCTTGGCCAGCGGCGTCTCGAGGTAGGCGACGACGCAGCGATAGCGCGCGCCGCGCCGCTCGTCGGGCACGCCGGCCAACCGCTCCAGCAGCAGCGCGTTGTTCGCCGCGTCGCCTTCGCCCACGCCGTGCATCTGCGCCCAGCGCGCCGAGAACACGCCGGGCGCCCCGTCGAGGGCGTCGACTTCGAGCCCCGAATCCTCGGCGAGCGTCGGCTTGCCGCTCCGCTTGGCGAAGTAGCGCGCCTTCGCGACCGCGTTTTCGGCGAAGCTGGTGCCGCGCTCCAGGTCGGCCTCGTCGGGCAGGCGCTCGAGGAACTGGTCCACGGGGAACACGAGCTCGAACGGCAGGCCGGCGAAGAGATCGCGGATCTCGCGCGCCTTGCCGTCGTTGCGGGTGGCGACCAGGAGCTTCACGCGCGCCGCAGCCGCGCCAGCACGTCCGTCGTCGAGTATCCCGGCACCAGCGGCACGCGGACCACGCGCCCGCCCCAACGCTCGACCTGGTCCGCGCCGACGATCGCCTCGCGCGCGTAATCCGCCCCCTTGACGAGCACGTCCGGGCGCAGGCGCTCGATCAGCCCGAGCGGCGTGTCCGCTTCGAACACGACCACGCGGTCCACGCAGGCGAGCGCGGCGACGAGCCGGGCGCGCTCCGCCTCGGGCACGAGCGGCCGGGTGCCCCCTCCCTTCCCCAGCCGCCGCACCGACGCGTCGCTGTTCACGGCGACGAGCAGCGCGTCCCCCTCGGCGCGCGCGGCCTCGAGCAGCGCGACGTGGCCCACGTGCAGCAGGTCGAAGACGCCGTTGGTGAACACGACGGGACCGCGCTGACGCTGGCGCCACTCAGCGGTCTCGTCCAGGGTGCCAACCTTCTGCGCGGTGTTCACGCCGCCGACCCTTCGTCTATCGTGGCACCCCAGCGTAATGTCCATTTCAGCAGGGGCGGGGTCACCAACGTGGTGGCGACGACGACGAACAGGATGGCGCTGAACAGCCGGCTCGAGAGGATGCCGGCGGTCAGGCCGATCTGGGCGAAGATGAGCCCCACCTCGCCGCGCGGGGCCATCCCCACGCCCACCGCCAAGCGATTGAAGCGCCGCCACGGCACGGCCCAACCGCTCGCCAGCTTCCCGAGGACGGCGATCGCGAGCAGGGTGCCGCCAATCGCCAGGGTCTGGTGATTCTCGGGGACGAGCGGATTCCACACGCGCGGGTCGACGGCCGCCCCGATACTGAGGAAGAAGATCGGCGTAAAGATGTCGGAGACCGGCTTGATCCGGTCTTCGATGCGGTCGAACTGCTTCGTTTCCGAAAGAATCAGGCCGGCGGCGAAGGCGCCGATGATGAGGGCCGTACCGGCCCGCTGGGCGAGGGCACACAGGAGCAGCAGGAACGCGAAGGCCGACACCAGCAACACGCCGCGCACGCGCATGCGATCGACGACCGCGAAGATGCCCGGGGCGAATCGCAACCCGATCCACAGCGCCACGAAGAGGAACGCGACCGCGACCCCGAGGATGCGAAGTGCTCCCCCCAGGCTGAAGGCCGCGCCCCCAGCGACTCCCTGCACCACCCCCAGGATGACCAACCCGATGACGTCATCGATGACTGCGGCGCCGAGGATCAGCCGGGCCTCGACGCTGTGGAGCAGCTGCAGGTCCTTGAGCACGCGCGCCGTAATGCCCACCGACGTGGCGGTCAGCGTGGCCCCGACGAAGATCGCCGTCGTCAAGGGATCGGCGACCGTGTGCTCATACCCGTGCCACCCCGAGCGCCAGTACACAAACCCCGCCACGAACGGCACTGCCACTCCGACGACGGCCACGGCCGCCGCACCGGCGCCGACGCGCTTCATCGCATCGAGTTCGGTGTCGAGCCCAATCTCGAACAACAACACCACGACCCCGACCTGGGCGAGCAGCCGGAAGACCGGCGTGAGCGGATCGCCCGGGGCCATGGGAATCACCTTGAGGAACCCGGCGCCCAGCACGATGCCGGCCAGGAGCTCGCCCATGACCGCCGGCTGCCGCAGGCGCTCAAACAGCTCGCCGGCGAACTTGCCGACCAGCAGCATCACCGCGAGCACGGTGAAGAACCGGGCGACGTCAACCTGGCCCGCGGCGTCCGGGGAGAAGGGCGGCAGGGACAGGAGGGGCAGCGGGGGCAGCGGGGGCAGCACTAGAGCGGCTGCGTCGCCTTGGGATGAAACGTGAAGGTGTGATTGAACAGCGGCAGATGCACCGATTCGCTGTAGGTCGCTTCGATCTCGATCTCCCGCCGCTCGGCGCGGCGGGTGATCCGGATCTGCTGGGCCTGGTCCGGCAGACCGATGTCCTGCGCGGTCGCCTGGATGCGACGGCGGATGGTGCCGTCGTCGAGCGCAGCGGCGAGCTGGGCCTGCGTCTGCATCTCGTCGACCAGGCGGTAGTACCGGAAAAACACTTCACCGATGTTGACGCCGTAGTACAACACGGCGACGAACACGAGCAGCGAGAACAGGCAGCCGACCGAGCTTGCGCCACGAGGGGGGCGCCTCACCATTGCGACTGGGCTCCGTCCACCAGATCCTTCACCAGCTTGTCGAGCGCGATCTTGCGGCCGTCCGCCTCCTGCGGCGGCTGGTACTCACCGACCTCGGTAAGGCCCTGCTTCTGCCACAGCGTCTTGCCCTGGCGCTGGTCGAGGATCTCGACGTCGATGGTGATCTGCACCTGACGCTTGGTCACGTCGGTGCGGCCCTGGCCGGCTTGAAACGAGATCGGCACGTCGGCGTCGTAGCGGACCACCTTGCCGCGCACCACCGCGTCGGCGTTGGCCTCGCCCGCCGGCCGCAGCCCGAGGCGGCCCTGGAACGCCTCGAGGACCGCGTCGTTGACGTCCTTGGTGAGCGTCGGCTCCGGCGTCTGGTTGTCGAACGGCAGAATCGCGACGGTCTTGATGTTCGGCAGGCCGCCGCCGGCGAAGCCGTAGACGCACGCCGTGAGCGCGAGGGCGAGGGTGCTAGCGACGGCCGCGCCAGATGGCGGGATCGAACGTCGCCGCGGAATCCACCGCCACGACCGTGAGCTCAAAACGGGCCCGAGCCTCCGGAAAATCGATGCGGGCGCTGGCCGGCATCACGTGAACATCGAACAGCGTGCGGCTGCGCGCCTGGACCTTCCCCCCCTGCCGCCACTCCGCCTCGAGCACCCGCGCGCTGCCCACTGCCGCCCGGTAATCGAGTGTGTCCGCGCCCTGCACGAACCGCCATAGTGTGGCGCCGCTGTCCGCGACCCCTGTGGCCCCCGCCGCGCCCGCCGCCCCCGCGCCCCGGGCGCCGAACACGGCGGCATCCGCTGCGGGCGGTCGCACGATGCCGAGCCCCGCCCACAGCATCCGCACCGCCGGGACCAGCGAGCGGAAGTTCTTCTCCGGATCGGCCCAGACGGCGGAGTCGGCGACGACCGCCGCCGCCCCGGCGCCCAGCCCCAGCGGGCCGACGTAGTCGAACCGCAATGAATCGGGCGGCGCGATGCGCGCCTGGCCGCGGCCGCCCCAGCGCTTCTGGTCGTCCTGGTATTTCCACCGGAACCGGATGGCGGTCCGGTGCGCCGGCACGGTGGCCGCGGCCCACGCGACGGCGCTGTCCCGATCCCCGGGCGCGAGCGGCAGCGGGATCAGCGGCGCCGGCCGGCCCGGGCAGCCGGCCAGCAACGTACAGGCGCCAATGTAGAGGAGGGCTCTTCGCCGGTCAAGCAAAAGCCGTTGCCGTTTCAATAGTTAAACCCGAAGAAGAAGTCCACGAACTGCGACCCCTGGCTGCCGACCGGCAGCGCGTAGCCCGCCAGGCTCCCGGAATGGAAGCGGTAGCCGAGGTCGAGCCGCAGCACGAGCGGCGGCCCGATCGGCATGCGCAGGCCCAGGCCGCTCGAGCCGAGCGTGCCGCGATCGAGCGAGGTCGCCGTCCAGGCCTTGCCCGCGTCGAAGAACAGCGCCCCCTGCACGCCCGGAAAGCGCGCTTCGCCGAACGGGAAGCCGATGGAGAGGAAGTCGGTGATGGGAAAGCGCCACTCGGCGTTCAGCAGCCAGGCGCGCGTGCCGGCGACGTAGCCGTACCGGGGGTAACCGCGCAGCGCCCACGACCCGCCGATGTTCACGGGCCGGGGCCGCTCGCCACCCGAGTAGTACCCGAGCAGCCGGACGGCCACCGCGCTCCGGAGCGAGGTGCGGAAGTAGCGGCGATAGTCGCCCGCGACGAGCCAGGAGTCGAACCGGCCGTGGCTGACGTCGTTCACGAGCCCGCCCGTGAGATTGACCCGCTCGCCGTCGATCGGACCCGTGGGCAGCCACAGCGTGTTGTCCTCGACGTAGCCCAGGTAGTTGGAGGCGAGCCAGCCGACGCGGTGAAACTCGGTCGCGTCGCCTCCCCCCGTGAGGATGTCGGGCCGGGTGAGGTCGAAACGGTCAGAATGCTCGAGACTGTAGACGGCCTCGATGCGCCGGAACCGCGACAGCGGATAGCGCAGCTGCGCGAACGCGCCCGCCGATGTCTCGTCGTACACCGTACTGAAGTCGCCCTCGTAGAACGTGCCGCGCAGCCGGAAGGCGCCCACGCCCCAGTTGACGCGGTGCGCCTGGTTCAGGTAGAAGGCCGTCCCGTTGAAGTTGTCGATCAGGTTGCCGAGGCCGTTCCCCTGGAACGACGAGACGGTCGCGAAGAGCTCGTGGTCACCGAGCAGGTCGCTGAACAGGAAGATGACGCCCTGCGCGGAGCCGATCCCGGGGGCGAAGGCCGCGTCCCCCGCGGCGAAGTCGAACGTGAACTTGCGCTCGTACGGCGCGGCCTCGGCCCGGGCGTACTGGGGGTCGCCGAGCTCCTCCCACGTCCATTCGGCCGGCGCGCGGTCGCGTGCGAGCTGCACCGGCGGCGCCCCGCTGTCCGCGACCGGCTGCTGCAGGTAGATGTTATAGCTGAGGTCGGCGAAGCCGCCGAACACGAGCCCGTGCTCCCGGTCGACCCACTGCGGGTCGAACGCTCCGTTGAGGGTGCTCGTCAAGCGGCGCCCACGGCCCGCCGAATCGACCGCGTAGATCTGGAACGTTCCGTCGCGGTCCGACGTGAAGAAGATCCGGCCGTCGGCCGCCCAGCGGGGCTGCTCGTCTCGCCAGGCGCCGTAGGTGAGGTACGCGATCTTGCCCGTCGCCAGGTCGAGCGTGAACAGGTTGCGCGCGCCCTGCGCGCCGAACGCCGTCCGGTCGGACGAGAAGACCACCGTGCGTCCGTCCGGACTCATCGCCGGGTCCACGTCCTGGTAGCGATCCGACGTGAGACGCTCGAGCCGCCCCTCGGGCAGCCACAGCCGGTACAGGTCGGAGTAGCCGGAGACGGCGAGGCCCGAGAACACCACGCTGCGGCCATCGGGCGCCCACGCGGGTGAGAGGATCGACACCAGATCGGCGAACTCGTAGCGCCCCACGGCGCGCCGCTTGGCGAGGCTCCAGAAGAACAGGGCGTCGCGGTCCTCGTACCGGCTCGAGAACACCACAATGCCGGCCGGCGACACGTCGAGCCGCGACTCGAAGAAGTGGAACGACTCGAACTCGGCGCTGCGCTCGCCCTTGACGAGCGCCCGGGGCCGGCCCCCCGAGAAGCGCTGCGCATAGATGTTGGTGTAGCCGGTGGACGGCGAGAAGTACAGCACGCCCCGCGCGCTGTCGGGGGCGTCCGCGGCGCCGTACACCGTCGGCTTGATGGCGAGCCGGGTGAGCACGCGCGCCGTGATCGCCAGGGGCTCGGCCCCCCGCACGGCCGGGTAGTAGCGCTGGCGCATCCAGTACTGCCACTCGTCGGAGAGCTGGGTGAGCGTCCTGCCGTACACCGCGCGCACCTCGTCTTCGAACGTCGGGTACTTCCAGGAGTCCCGGTACATCTCGCCGATGCGCCAGTCGCCGTACGTCGCCGCGAGGAAGCGGTGGAGCGAGCCGCCCAGCGGATAGACGAGGCCGCCCGCCGCGAACGCCAGCTCTCCCAGCCCCGGGAGCCGGCCCGCGACGGTGAGGTCGCGCAGCACCATCTCGTCGCGGGTGTCCTCGCCGGTCGAGAAGTACTCCGCGAGGCCCTCGGTCCACCACAGGGGGAAGTCCGCGTGGCGCAGCCGGGGGTAGCGGCTCGACGCCTCGGCGCCGAGGCTCAACTGGAACACGTGCACGAGCTCGTGGCGCAGCGTGTGGCGGAAGTCGGCGTAGCTGCCGGTGAACGGCAACGCGACGCGCCGCTTCAGGAACTCGGTGACGCCGAGCAATCCCTCGGGCGGGACGAACGGCAGCACGTTGGTCTGCTCGAAGTCCGAGTGGGACGCGTAAATGATGAGCGGCACGCGGCGCCGCGGGTGGTGATTGAAGCGCCGCTCGAGCACGGCGTAGCTCTGTTCCGCGTAGGCCAGGGCGACCCGGGCGAGCTCCTGCTCTTCCGGATAATGGTACAGATCCACGTGCGGGCCGCGCAGCACGTGCCAGTCGAATACGCGGTACTGGATCTTGTTCTGTCCGAAGGAGCCGAACTGCCCGGTCGCGGCGCCGGGAAGCACCAGGAGAATGAAGAGCGCGATCGGCGTGACGTGGCGCTTCACCGATGGATGCTCCGGATGCGGTCGCCCTGGGCGATCGCGGCGAGCACGTCGAAGCCCGCGATCACCCGGGCGAACACCGTGTAGGTGCCGTCGAGGTGCGGCTGGGGCGCGTGGGTGATGAAGAACTGGCTGCCGCCTGTGTCGGGCCCCGAGAGCGCCATACCCATGGTACCCACCTCGTAGCGGGTGGGATTCACCTCGTCGCGCAGCACGAACCCCGGTCCGCCCCACCCGTCGCCCCGCGGGTCGCCGGCCTGCACCACGAAGTTGGGGACGACGCGGTGCCAGCGCGACCCGTCGAAATAGCGCCGGTCCACGAGCGCGAGGAACGCCGCCACGGTGAGCGGCGCCTCGAGGGGCAGCAGCTCCACAACCACGTTGCCGCGGTCGCTCTCGATCGTGACCTGGGGCGCGGGCCGGCCGCGGAGCGCGGGTACGAGATAGCGGCGCGCCACGTCGCGGTAGTCCTCGACGCTCCGGCCGGTGGCGATCGGCGCCGCGGGCCCCCAGCCGTCGGCCGCGTCGGGCAACCGTTCGGCGGCGAGCCGGCGCACCAGGTAGTCGTCCGCCCGCGGCACCCGGGCGACGAACCGCGTCGCGACCGCGAGCCGGCCGTCGGCGCTCGCCTGCGCGATCGCGCCCAGGGCGGACACGGCGGAAAGCCGGGCGTCATCGAACGGATCGCCGGCGGCGCGGGCGTACGCCTGGGTGAGGCGATCCACGTCGGCGACGGCGGGGTGGCGGCCGAGCACGTCGGCGGCGACGCTGCGCACGGCGGCATCCGTGTGCGTGAGCAGCTGGCGGGCGCGCGGGCCGAGCGTCGTGTCGCCCGCGGGGACGAGGTGCGTGAGCGCTTGCAGCGCCTGCGCCACCACTCGGCCGTCGGCGTCGGCGAGCTGAGCCTCGAGCCGGGCGCGGTCGCGGGCGGCGCCGAACACCTCGGCGGCGACGCTGCGCCACCGCCAGTCGGCGTCGGTCGCGAGCGGGGCGGCCGCGGCGGCGCCGCGCGCCGCGTCGGCCTGCGCCAGGGCGATCACCGCTTGGCGGCGCAGCGCGAACACGGGGCTGGTGAGCCCCGGTTGCAGCGCCTCGACGGCGCGCCCGCCGCCCAATACGCCGAGCGTGGTCTCCGCCGCCACCGCCACGTTCAGGTCGGCGTCGGCGGCGAGCGGGGCGGCCTGCCCGGCGAAGGCGCTGTCCCGGAAGGTGGCGAGGGCGCGGAGGGTGTTGACGCGGACGCCGGCGTCGCGATCGGCGAGGAGCGGCCGGATCCGGGTGACCACGTCCTGGGGGGCGAGCTTGGCAGTGTCGCTCAAGGCGCGGCTCACGCCGCGCACCGCCACGGCGCGGACCATCGGCTGCGGGTCCTGCAGGGCATCCAGCAGCGTGGTCACGGCGCGGGCCACGCGCAGCTGGGCGAGCGAATAGAGGGCGCGCCAGCGCCCCGTGATGTCGGGGTCCCGGGCGTAGCCGATGAGCGCGGGCACAGGCGCCCGGGGGCCGAGGCGCCACGCGTCGAGCAGCGCCGCGCTCTGCACCGCCGACGTCGCCACGCCCGCGGTCGTGCCCAGGCCCAGCAGCTCGCGCAGCGCACGTGCACCGTCGTCGCCCCCGATCCTCGCGAGCGCGGTCACGGCCTCGGTCTGGGGCGGCCCCTGCGAGGTCGCGGGCACGGAACGCACCAGCGCGAGCAGAGGCGCGACCGCGCGCGACTCCTTCAGCAGGCCCAGCCCGAAGGCGGCGGCCGCCGCGACGCCCTGGTTCGAATCGCCGAGCGCCTCCACCAAGGCGTCGACCGCTGCGGCATCGCCGATCCGACCGGCGGCGAGCGCCGCCTGGCGCCGCACCACGGGCTCGGGGTGCCGGAGCGCTTCCCCGAACAGCGCCGGATCGAAGGCGCGGGCATCCGCCGCAGCGAGGACCCGCGCGAGCTCGCTCACGAGCGCCTCGTCCGGCTGCTGCGCGGCGGCGCCGCGGCCGCCGAGCGCCGCTGCGCCGAGCAGGACGACGACGCTACACGCGGACCGGATCAGGGATCGGCTTGAGGAGGGCGAGTACATGCCCGGGGATTCGCGTCACGGTGTGTTGATGCGTCAGCGAGACCAGCGACGTCTCGCCCGTGGCGAGCAGTTCGCCGCTCTCGGCCTCGTCCACCGCGTAACCGAAGGTCACACGTCGCGAGGCGAGGTCGCGCACCCAGCAGCGTACCCGCACGAGGTCGTCGTACCGCGCGGCCGCGCGGTAGCGCAGCTTCACCTCGGAGACGGCGAGGTAGACGCCCTGCCGCTCGAGCTCCTTGTACGTCAGGCCCGTTTCGCGCATCAGCTCGGTGCGGGCCCGGTCGAACCAGATGAGGTAATTGGCGTGGTAGACCACCCCCATCTGATCGGTCTCGGAGTAGTTGACGCGGAGCGTTATCGCGCTGATCACGCCGGGGCAAAATCCGCGTCGCTCCGCGAAAAGTCAAATACGACAGGCGCTTGCGGCCCCTTTCCGTGGTTCCTAGCTTGGGGCCGTGCCTCTCCCCAGCTCGCGCGTGCTCGTGGTCGCCGACGCTCATCTGGGCCAGGTCGCGCCCGCCGTCGAGGCCGCGTTCCATCGGTTCCTCGAGGCCGTGCCCGACCTGGGGGACGCCTTGCTCATCAACGGCGACCTGTTCGACTTCTGGTTCGAGTACGGGGCGGTCATCCCGCGGCGTCACTTCCCGAGCGTGGCGCAGCTCGCCGCGCTGCGCCGCCGGGGCATTCCGATCACCTTCGTCGGCGGCAATCACGACCGCTGGGGCGGCGATTTCCTCGTCAACGATGTGGGGATCGCGTTCTACGCCGGCGAAGCCGAAGTCGAGCTGGCGGGCCGCCGCGCGTACGTGGCCCACGGCGACGGGCTCACGGAGCAGCACTGGAGCGCGAAGCTGATGCACCGCGTCACCCGACACCCCTTCACGATCCGGGCGTTCCGGGCGCTGCATCCCGACCTGGGGTTCTGGATCGCGCACAAGCTCTCGGGCCGGCTCGCCGACAACACGCGTGACCGCGCCGTGCTGGACCGCGCCGCGCTCGCCCAGACCCGGTACGCGAAGGATCTGCTCGCCCGTCGGCCCGATCTGGGGCTCGTCATCCTCGCGCACACGCATCGGCCGGCGCTGGAGCAGTTGGGGGACGGGCGCGCCTATCTCAATCCGGGTGCCTTCCTCGATGGGTATAAGTACGCGGTTGTAACACCAGACGACGTGGAACTAAAGACGTTTCAGTAGAGCGTCGCGAAACGACGTCTCACCGAGACGCCTTCGTATCAACCGAGCGGCACCACCTCCACGCTCTGCACCGTCTCTCCCAGGAATCTCGCGCCCACCCGCCGGAAGTGCGGCTCGTCGTCCGAGACCACGAAACGGTGCGTCGGGTCGCTCGCCGGCGGCGCCGCCAGATCGCGCCGTTCGATCTCGCCCTGCACCACGCGGGCCGTTTCCTCGGCGCTGTCGATCAACGTGACCCCGCGCGCCATGACACGTGCGAGCAACGGCTTGAGGAGGGGGTAATGGGTGCACCCGAGCACGAGGACATCGACGCCGGCGCGTTGCAGCGGCTCGAGGTACTCGCGCGCGATGAGCTCAGTCGCGGGATGATCGAACCACCCTTCCTCGACCAGCGGCACGAACAGCGGGCAGGCACGTGCGTACACCGTCGCATCGGGCCGAAGGGCTTTGATGGCGCGCTCGTACGCGCCGCTCGCGATCGTGCCCGCGGTGCCGATGACGCCGATCTTGCCCGAGCGGCTCGCCCGCACGGCGGCGCGGGCACCCGGCTCGATCACACCCACGACCGGCACGGGCGACCGCGCGGTGAGGTGCTCGAGCGCCTGCGCGGTGCTGGTGTTGCACGCGACCACCACCGCCTTGACGCCTCGTTGGAGCAGATACGCCAGGATCTCGGCGGAGTAGCGGCGCACGGTCTCCGGAGACTTGGGGCCGTAGGGGACGCGCGCCGTGTCGCCGAAGTAGATCACCGACTCGTGCGGCAACCGCTCGAACACGGCGCGCGCCACGGTGAGCCCGCCGATACCGGAGTCGAACACGCCGAGCGGGGCCGGGTTCACGAGCCTAGGGCACCGTCACCGTGACGCCCACGCCGCGGGGAAAGGCCTGCACCTTCAGGTCCTTGGGGAAATCCTGCAGGTGCGCCGACACGAAGGCCTCGGCCCCCGAGAAGAAGTGGTTGAAGATCCAGAGCACGAGCCAGTCCTGCACCTCCTGGCGCTTGGCCCCGACGTTGGTGGAGCCCGCCTCGCGGAGGTAGTGCACCTCCGACTGGGCCTTGAGTGTCATCATCGCCGCCACGCCTTCCCATGCGGCGAACAGGGCGCCGGTCACGGGCCGTCCGGTTTCCGCTTGGCCCCACCCGGGCAGGAGCAGTGAGCGCCAGAAGGCGTTGAAGGGCTTGATACGATGGGCCGTGTCGGGCGCGACGACGATGGCGCCGGTGGTGACGATCGGCGCACGGGTAGTGTCGGGCACCTGGGCGGATAGGCGGATAGGCGGATAGGCGGATAGAATAAGCAGCGCTAACCCCCCCGCACTAACCGCCCATCCGCCTATCCGTCTATCCGCCTGCTTCATCGCGCCACCATCACCTTCAGCCGCGCAGGCTCCACGCGCACCGCGCACTCATGCACGCCGGGTGCGCGCAGCTCCCCGTCGAGGTGCAGCAGGAGCGGCGCCTCGAGCGACCGGATCGTGACCTCGCGAGCCTGGAACAGCGTCACCTCCCGCATCCCGGTGTGCGTACCCCGCATCACACGGGGGACCGCCACGAGGAACCGCGGCAGCGACACGCGGCGCACGAGGCAGACGTCCAGCCGGCCGTCGCCGGGGTCCGCGCCGGGAGCGAACTTATAACTGCCCCCCGCCGTCGTGCCATTGCACACCTCGACCATCATCATGTACCCCGTCTCCGCGAACCCGGGCGCCCGCACCTCGAAACGCGGCGGCCGGAAGCCCGCGAACGCGCGAACCACCGGCACGAGGTACGACAGGAAGCCGCTGAGCCACGGCATGGCGTTGCGGACTCGCACGACCTCGGGTCCGAAGCCGAAGCCGATGCTGTTCACGAAGTACTCGCCCAGAGCCCGGCCGACGTCGAACGCGACGACGCGCGCCGTGACGAGCCGGCGCACCGCGCGCTCCGGGCTGTGGCGGTACACCCCCACCAGCTTGGCGAAGTCGTTCCCGGTGCCGATCGGCACGACTCCGAGCTGGACATCGCCGCCGTGACGCAGCAGGCCGTTCGCCACTTCGTGCACGGTGCCGTCGCCGCCGATGGCCACCACGCGCTCGACGCCAGCGCGGGCGGCGCGGGCGGCGAGCTCCGTGCCGTGGCCCGGACCCTCGGTGCGCTCGAGCTGGACCGCCCAGCCTTGACGCGTGAACTCGCGCACAATGGGATCGAGCGCGCGCGCCGCCGCGCCGCCGCCCGCGGCGGGGTTGAGGATGACGTGGGCGTGGATCAAGGACGGCAAGGGCGGCAGCGACGGCAAAGGCGGCAAGGTGATGACCTGGCCGCGTTTTTCGGCACCTGGTCGCAAACTACTGATTGTCGGTTGCGAAGGCCGCCTGTCATATGTTGCCACCCGTGGCTCCCTACGAACGCTTGGCAGCGTGGCGGTTGTCCTATCGACTAGTGCTCGGCGTCTACGATGCAACGGACGATTTTCCAAAACATGAGCTCTATGGGCTTACCTCCCAAGCTCGGCGCGCTGCTTTCTCAGTCGTCGCGAATATCGCTGAGGGCTCTGCCAAGCGGGGCGGACCTGAGTTCAGGCGATACTTGGACGTCGCACTCGGCTCCATCACCGAGCTCGAGGTCGCTCTCCTCCTCGCACGAGATCGCCGCTACCTGACAGTCGAATCCTGGACTGCGCTAGAACGTCTTCGGAATCACGCTGGCGCGGTACTCTGGCGGTTGTACCAAGCCATCAGCCGGCACGGTCATCAAAAACCATAAGTCTTCCTCCTGCCCTTGTCGTCTCTGCCGTCTGTGCCGCCTGTGCCGTTTAGTCACGCGCCCTCAGGTATCCCTTCGCAAGCAGCAGCTCCGCGTTGAGAATCGCCGCGCCCGCAGCGCCGCGGATCGTGTTGTGGCTCAGCACGACGAAGCGATGGCCCAGCACGGCGTCCCGCGCGATCCGCCCCACCGTCACGCTCATCCCCCGCCCCGCGTCGCGGTCGAGGCGGGGCTGGGGCCGGTCGGGCTCGTCGCGCACGAGGATCGGGTGCGCGGGCGCCGTGGGCAGCCGCAGCTCCTGGGGCAGCGCGGTGAACGACGCGAGCGTCTCCCGCAGCTCCGCCGGCTCCGCCGGCCGACCCAACTTCACGCGCACGGCCGCGAGGTGCCCGTCCACCACGTTCACCCGGTGGCACTGGGCGCTCACGGCGAACGCGGCGGGCTCCGTGCGGCTGCCGTTCAGCCGACCGAGGATCTTCCGCGTCTCGCGCTCGATCTTCTCTTCCTCGTTCGCGATGAACGGCACCACGTTGTCCGTGATGTCGAGCGACGCCACGCCTGGATAGCCCGCGCCGGACAGGGCCTGCAGCGTCGTCACGAGCACCGCCTCGACGCCGAAGCGCGTCGCGAGCGGCGCCAGCGCCAGCGCGATCATCACGGTCGAGCAGTTGGGATTGGTGACGATGAAGCCGTCGCCGCAGGCGTCCAGCAGCGCGAGATGGTCCGGGTTCACCTCGGGGACGAGGAGCGGCACCTGCTCGTCCATGCGGTGCGCCGCCGAGTTGCTGAGCACCGGGTAGCCCGCCCGCGCGAAGCGGGTCTCGACCGGGCCCGCCACGTCCGCCGGCAGGCTGGAGAACACCACGTCGCAGTCGAGCGGCGGCTCCGGCTCCCGCACCACCAGGCTGCGCGCCGCGGCGGGCATCTCTCCCGACAGCCGCCAGGCACACGCCTCGGCGTACGGCCTACCCTGCGAGCGGTCGGACCCCGCGAGCGCCGTCACCGCGAACTGCGGATGGTCCGCGAGCAGCTGGACGAACCGCTGGCCCACGGTGCCGGTCGCGCCGAGGATGCCCACGCGGATTCTCGCCATCAGCCACGCCTCCTTGACGGTCCCGGACGCTCGCGGTATGTATCAACATAACAACGGAAGCGTTCGTGGTGATTTGCCGCGTATTGCCGCCACGTTAAACAAGGTGCTAAAAAGCGACCGCCCGCGGCTGGCATTGCCCGGGCTTTTCTGTTTTTCAGGGAGACGCGAAGCACCCCCATGCGACCGAGCGTGACCGTCCGGGTACCCGGCTCGACCTCGAATCTGGGCGCCGGGTTCGACTGCGTCGGCATCGCGGTGGGGCGCTGGATCCGCGTGACGGCGCGGACGGCGCGGGCCTCGGCCGGCCCGGCCGTCATCATCGAGCGCCGCGGCTCGCTCCGGGCCCTCGACGTCCCTCCGGAAGCCGACCTGATCTACCAGGGCTTCCTCGGGGCGTGCCGGCGCGCGGGGCGCCCGGAGGACGCCCCGAGACCGCTCATGCTCGCGGCGGATTCGGACATCCCGGTCGCGCGCGGGCTCGGCTCCTCTGCCGCGGCCGTGGTGAGCGGCGCGGCGGCGGCGAACGCCCTGCTCGATCTGGCGCTCCACAAGGCCGCGCTCCTCGCGCTGTGCGCGGAGCTCGAAGGACACCCCGACAACGTCGCCCCGGCGGTGTATGGAGGCGCGACGCTGGCGCTCCCAGGGCCGGACGGCCTCGTCGTCACGCCGCTCGCCGTGCACGAGTCGCTCACTCTGGTCTTCGCGATCCCCGACTTCACGGTGGAGACCAAGCGGGCACGGGCCGTGCTGCCGGCCACGGTCCCGCACGCCCAGGCCGCCCTCGCCGCGGCGAAGAGCGCGGCCCTGGTGCTCGGGCTCGCGCGCGCCGACCCCCGCCTGCTCGGCGTCGGACTCGACGACGTGCTGCACGTCCCCTATCGCCGCCCGCTGGTCGCGGGATACGACGCGGTGAGCGCGGCGGCGCGGCAGGCGGGGGCGTACGGCGCCACGCTTTCGGGCTCCGGCCCGACGATTGTCGCGCTCGCGCTCGCGGCGCGGGCGACCCAGGTCGGGGACGCCATGGTGCGCGCCTGGCGGGCGCAGGGCGTCGCGGCCGAGTGCCTCCACGTCGCACGCCCCGCCGGCGGCTCAGAGACAGTGTAGCGCCCCCTCCATGTCCCGCCCCACCGCTCCCCACATCCACAAGTTCGGCGGCGCGTCGCTCGCGAGCGCCGCGGGCGTGCGGAATGCCGTGGCGATCGTGCTGGCGCACCGTCCGGCGCCGCAGGTGATCGTGGTCTCGGCCATGGCCGGCGTGACGGACGCCTTGCTCGAGGTCGCGGCCCGGGCCGCGCGCGGGGAGGGAGGAGGTCACGTGAAGAGCACGGCGCGCGCGCTGCGCGCGAAGCACGCCGACGCGGCACGCGCGCTCGTGCCCGCCGGGCGACGGCTCGACGAGCTGCTCGGCGTCATCGACGGCGCGTTCGCCGAGCTGGAGCAGCTCGCCGGCGGCGTTGGCATCGTGCGCGAGCTGACCCCGCGCACGACGGATTATCTCGTCGCGTGGGGCGAGCGGCTCTCGGCGCGCCTGTTCGCGGAAGCGCTCGCGGCGGCCGGCTGCCCGGCGAGCTACGTGGACGCGGTGGAGGTCGTGAAGACCGACGGCACGTTCGGAAGCGCGTCGCCCGATCTCGCGCTCACCGAGCGCAGCGCGCGGAAAGCGCTCGAACCCGTGCTGGCGCGTCGCGCGGTGCCCGTGGTCCCGGGGTTCCTGGGCGCGGCGCCGGACGGTCAGGTCGCCACCCTCGGGCGCGGCGGCTCGGACCTGACCGCCACGCTCCTGGCGCGCGTGCTGGGCGCGCGCGAGGTGTCGCTTTGGAAGGACGTGCCCGGCCTGCTGACGGCCGACCCGCGGATCGTCCCCGACGCGCGGGTCGTGCCGCAGGTGCACGTGCGCGAGGCGGCGGAGCTCGCCTATTACGGCGCCAAGGTGCTGCACCCCCGTGCGCTCGTGCCGGTGATCAAGCGGAGCGTCGCCATCCGCATCCGCCCGTTCGCGGACCCGGGCTCGCTCGGCACCGAGATCTCGCGCCGCCGCACGCTCGACCAGTATCCCGTCAAGGCGCTCTCGGCCATCCCGCACCAAGCGCTCTTGACGGTGACCGGCAGCGGGATGCTCGGCGTCCCCGGCATCGCGGCCCGCACCTTCGCCGCCGTGCATCACGAGGGGATTTCGGTCTCCCTCATCAGCCAGGCGTCGTCCGAGCACTCGATCTGCTTCAGCGTGCCCGAGGGGAGCGCGGAGCGGGCCCGGCGCAGCCTCGAGACGACGTTCCAGCGGGAGATCGCGCGCCAGGAGATCGACGGCGTGGAGGTGCGGACGGGCGCGGCGACGCTCGTCGTGGTGGGCCTCGGGATGGCCGGCACGCCGGGCATCGCGTCGCGCGTGTTCTCGGCGCTCGCCGAGGTCGGGATCAACGTGATCGCGATCGCGCAGGGGTCCTCCGAGCTGAATCTGTCGCTCGTCGTGGATGGGAAGGACGCGTCCCGCGCCCTGCGCGCCGTGCACGGGGCGTTCCAGCTGTCGAAGATCGGCGGCGGGGATGTGGCGCATCCCGACCGTACCGACGTGGTGCTGCTGGGGTTCGGGCAGATCGGGCGGGCGCTCGCGCCCCTCATCGCGAAGGTGAAACAGGATTCCCTCAAGCTCCGGATCGTCGCGCTGATCGACCGGAGCGGCTTCGTGTTCGACGCCCGCGGCTTTTCGCCCCGACGGCTGGCCGCACTGGGCGCGGCCAAGGCGAAGGGCGTCACGCTCGCCAAGGCGGCGGGCGGCCACCGCGCCACCGCCGCGGAGGCCGTCGGTTTCGTGGCGCGCCACGCCCTCTCGAACCCGATCCTCGTGGACCTCACCGCCGCCGACACGACCGAGATCCTCACGACGGCGCTCGCCGCCGGGATGCACGTCGTGCTGGCGAACAAGCGCCCGGTGACGGCGGACAAGCAGGGGTTCGACGCGCTCCGGGCGGCGGCCCAGGCGCACGGCCGCCGGCTGCTGCACGAAGCGACCGTCGGCGCCGGGCTCCCGATCATCGACACGTACTACAAGCTCGTCGAGTCGGGCGACCGCGTGCACCGGATCGAGGGTTGCCCGTCCGGGACGCTGGGCTACCTGTTCGGCGAGCTGGGTCGCGGGAAGCGTTTCTCCGAGGCGCTGCGCGGCGCCATCGCAAAGGGTTACCCCGAGCCGGACCCGCGCGAGGACCTCTCCGGGAGCGACGTGGCGCGCAAGGCGCTCATCCTCGGCCGGCTGCTCGGCTTCGCCGGCGAGCTCGCGAACGTCGCCGTCGAGTCGCTCGTGCCCCGGGGCGCGGAGCGGCTGCCGCTGCGAGACTTCCTCGCCCGGCTCGAGGAGTACGACGCCGCTTGGGCCAAACGCGCAGCGGCGGCGCGGCGACGCGGCGGGGTGCTGCGCTACCGGGCGATCGTGACGCGGCGTGGCATCCGGGTGGGCCTCGTGGTCGTGGACGCGTCGAGCCCGATGGCCTCGCTCAACGGGACCGACAACCAGTTTATTTTCACGACCATGCGCTACAAGAAGAATCCGCTCGTGATCACGGGGCCCGGCGCCGGGCCCGACGTCACCGCCGGCGGCATCCTGAACGACGTGCTGAAGCTCGCCGGGGCATGATGGGGGGCGGGGGGGGCGGCACCCGGCAGGTCTGCGCGAGCTGCGGCAGCGAGCATCCCGAGACCGACCCGCACGCGCGCTGTCCCGCGTGTCGGGGACTGCTCGAGATCCGCCACGACCCGCCGCCCCAGGGCGGCAACGCGCTGCGCGCCCTGTTCGACGCCCGGGCGGGCGTGCGCCGTGGCCCGCTCGCGTCCGGGGTGTGGCGCTTCACCGAGGCCGTGCTGCCGACCGCCGGTCAGCACGTGCTCTCCTATCCCGAGGGGAACACCCCGTTGCTCACCAGCGCACCGGTCGCGGCGTGGACCGGGACGCCCGGCCTGCTGCTCAAGCACGAGGGCCACAACCCCACGGGCTCCTTCAAGGACCGGGGGATGACGGTCGGCGTGACGCAGGCGCGGCGCATCGGCGCGCGCGCCGTGGCGTGCGCGTCCACCGGCAACACGGCCGCGGCGCTCGCGGCCTATGCGGCGCTCGCGGGACTGCGTGCCCTGGTGATCGTGCCCCGCGGCAAGGTCGCCTTCGGCAAGCTGGCGCAGGCGCTGGCATACGGCGCGCGCACGCTCCTCGTGCGCGGCAACTTCGACGAGTGTCTCGAGCTGGCCGATCAGGCGGGCGAGCGGCTCGGCGTGTATCTCCTCAATTCGGTCAATCCGTTCCGCCTCGAGGGCCAGAAGACCATCATGCTGGAGCTGCTGCAGCAGCTGGGCTGGGAGCCGCCCGAATGGATCGTCCTGCCGGCGGGCAACCTCGGCAACACCGCGGCGTTCGGGAAGGCGCTGCGGGAAGCGTGCGAGTGGGGATTGATCGACCGGTTGCCTCGCCTCGCGGCGGTCCAAGCGGAGGGCGCGGCGCCGTTCGCGCTCAGCTTCCGCGAGGGCTTCGCGCAGCGCCACCGGGTCGAGCCGCACACGATCGCCACGGCGATCAACATCGGCAACCCGGTCTCGTATGACCGCGCGGCGCGCGCGATCCGCGACACGAACGGCGTGGTCACGACCGTGACCGACGACGACATCCTCGAGGCGAAGGCGGTCGTCGACGCGGCCGGCATCGGCTGCGAGCCGGCGAGCGCCGCGGCCGTCGCGGGCGCCCGGCGGCTAGTCCGCGAGGGACTGATCGGTCGGGACGCGCGCAGCGTCGCCATCCTGACGGGGCACGTCCTGAAGGACCCGGAGATCGTGAGCCACTACCATCGGGACCGGGAGCCGCCGCCGGCGCGCGCCAACCGGCCGATCGAGATCGACGCGCGCCTGGAGGAGGTGGAGAGGGTGATGAACGCATGAGCACGCTCAGGAGCCGGACGATTACCGCCGGGGTGGAGCGGACGCCGAACCGCGCCATGCTCCGCGCCGTGGGGTTCACCGACCAGGACTTCGCGAAGCCGATCATCGGGATCGCCAACGCCCACAGCACAATCACGCCGTGCAACGCGAAGCTCAACGATCTCGCGCTGCGCGCCGAAGCGGCCGCGCGCGCCGCCGGCGCCATGGCCCAGACCTTCGGCACGATCACCGTAAGCGACGGCATCTCGATGGGGACGGAGGGGATGAAGTACTCGCTCGTGTCGCGCGAGGTGATCGCGGACTCAATCGAGACGGTGTGCAACGCCCAGTGCCTGGACGGGGTGCTCGCCGTGGGCGGGTGTGACAAGAACATGCCGGGTGCGCTCATCGCCATCGCCCGCATGAACATCCCCGCGGTGTTCGTGTACGGCGGCACCATCAAACCGGGCCATTACAAAGACCAGGCGCTCACCGTCGTGAGCGCGTTCGAGGCGGTGGGCCAGTACAGCGCCCACAAGCTGTCCGAGGCCGACCTGCTCGAGGTGGAGCGCCGCGCCTGCCCGGGGGCGGGGGCGTGCGGCGGGATGTTCACCGCGAACACGATGTCGTCCGCGTTCGAGGCGATGGGCATGAGCCTGCCGTACTCGTCCACGATGGCGGCGGAGGACGCCGAGAAGGCCGACAGCGCGGCGCAGTCGGCCGCGGTGCTCGTGGACGCCGTGCGGCGCGACCGCCGGCCGCGCGCCATCCTCACGCGGCAGGCGTTCGAGAACGCCATCGCGGTTGTGATGGCACTCGGCGGCTCCACCAACGCCGTGCTGCACCTGTTAGCGATCGCGCGCGCCGCCCAGGTGCCGCTCGCACTCGACGACTTCGAGACGGTGCGGGCGCGGGTGCCGGTGCTGTGCGACTTGAAGCCCTCGGGCCGCTTCGTCACGACCGATCTGCACGCGGCAGGCGGCGTCCCCCAGGTCATGAAGATCCTGCTGGCGCAAGGGGCGCTGCACGGCGACGCGCTGACGGTGTCGGGCGAGACCGTCGCCGAGGTGCTGCGCGACGTCCCCGTGGAGCCGAGCCGCGACCAGGACGTCATCCGGCCGTGGAGCCGGCCGCTCTACCCGCAGGGGCACCTCGCGATCCTGCGGGGGAACCTCGCGACCGAGGGCGCGGTCGCGAAGGTCACCGGCATCAAGCAGCGGCGGATGATGGGACCGGCGCGGGTGTTCGACTGCGAGGAGGATGCGCTCGCGGCGATTCTGGCCGGCCGCATCCGCCCGGGCGACGTGCTGGTGATTCGCTACGAGGGCCCGAAGGGCGGCCCCGGGATGCGGGAGATGCTCTCCCCGACGTCGGCGATCATCGGCGCGGGGCTGGGCGACCAGGTCGGCCTGATCACGGACGGGCGCTTCTCCGGCGGGACGTACGGCCTCGTGGTGGGCCACGTGGCGCCCGAGGCCGCGGTGGGGGGCACCATCGCGCTGGTCCGGGACGGCGACCCGATCACGATCGACGCGGAGCGCCGCACCCTCGCGCTCGAGGTGCCGGAGGCGGAGCTCACGCGGCGGCGCGCCGCGTGGACGCCGCCGCGCCCGAAATACACGAGCGGGGTGCTCGCGAAGTACGCGAAGCTGGTGTCGAGCGCGAGCCTGGGGGCGGTGACGGACCTCTAACGCAGCAGCGACAGCGGCCGCCGCGCCGGCGAGCGCACCAGCTCGGCGATCCACGCGCCCATCTCGCTCGTCCCGATCATGCGGTCGCTCGGGCGCGCGATGTCGCGCGTCCGGGCCCCCTGCTCGAGCGCGGCCGCGATCGCTCCCTCCACCGCGGCCGCGGGCTCCGCGAGGCCGAGGCCGTAGCGCAGCAGCAGCGCCGCCGAGGCGATCGCCCCAATCGGGTTCGCTACGTCCTTCCCGGCGAGCCGCGGCGCCGACCCGTGAACCGGCTCGAACAGCCCCGGCCCGTCGCCCAGCGACGCGGACGGCAGCAGGCCGAGCGACCCCGCGAGCACGGCGGCCTCGTCGCTCAGGATGTCCCCGAACATGTTCTCGGTGAGCAGCACGTCGATCGACGCGGGCGCCGCGACGAGCCGCATCGCCGCGTAGTCCACGTACGCATGCTCGAGCGTCACGTCGGGATAGGCGGCGGCCACCCGCGTCACGGTCTCGCGCCACAACTGTGACGTCTCGAGCACGTTCGCCTTGTCCACGGAGAGCACCCGGCACCGGCGGGTCCGCGCCGCGGCGAACGCCACGCGGCTGACCCGCTCGATCTCCCCTTCCGAGTAGCGCAGCGTGTTGACCGCTGCTCCGTCCTGCCTCCCCCGCGGCTCCCCGTAGTACAGGCCGCCGGTCAGCTCACGCACGATGAGCACGTCCACGTTGGCCAGGTGTTCGGGCTTGAGCGGGGAGCAGAACGCGAGCGCGTCGCTCACCGCGACGGGCCGCAGGTTCGCGTAGACACCGAGCAGCGCCCGCAGTGCGAGCAGCCCGGTCTCGGGCCGGAGGTGGCGCGGCGCGTGGTCGAGCGACGGGTCCCCGACCGCACCGAGCAGCACCGCGTCGGCGTTCACCACTGCGGCGCGCGTTTCGGCGGGCAGCGGGCCTCCCGCGCTCGCGACGGCCGCCGCGCCGACGGGGTAGTGGCTCAGGGCAAGCCGGAGCCCGAAGCGCTCCGCTGCAGCCTGCAGCACGCGGACCGCCTGGGCCGTCACGTCGGGACCGATGCCGTCTCCCGGGAGCACGGCGATGCGCAGCTCCTTCATGCTCGGCTGCGCTCGTATGCCGCGATACGGTCGCCCTCGAGCAGCGTGCGACCGATCTCGTCCAGCCCGCGCAGCAGCATATCGCGCCGGTAGGGGTCGATCGCGAACCCGGCGCGGAAGCCCTGCGCGTCCTGCACCGTCTGGGCGGCGAGGTCGACCACGAGATCGTAGCGGCCGCCGGCGCGCGCGTACCGCGCGAACAGCTCGCGCATCTCGCCCGTGCCGAGCCGGACCGGGAGCAGGCCGTTCTGGCAGCAGTTCGCGAAGAAGATGTCGGCGAACGACTCCGCGAGCACGGCGCGGAAGCCGTATTCGCGGAGCGCCCAGACCGCATGCTCGCGCGACGAGCCGCAGCCGAAGTTCGCGCCCGCGAGCAGCAGCGTGGCTTGTGCGGCCTCGGGGTGGTTCAGCTCGAACGCCGGATCGGGAGAGCCGTCGGCGCCGTAGCGCCAGTCGTGGAACAGCACGGGCCCGAATCCGGAGCGCTCGATGCGCTTGAGGAACTGCTTCGGGACGATCTGGTCGGTGTCCACGTTGGCGTGCGGCAGCGCGGCGACGCGGCCCGCGTGCCGGGTGAAGGGGGGGGGCGTCACGCGGCGCTCCAGCGGCGCACGTCCACGAGCCGGCCGGCAATCCCAGCCGCGGCCGCCATGGCGGGGCTCATCAGGTGGGTCCGGCCGCCGCGCCCCTGGCGGCCTTCGAAGTTGCGGTTCGACGTCGCGGCGCAACGCTCACCGCTCGCCAGCACGTCGGGGTTCATGCCGAGGCACATCGAGCAGCCCGAGTTGCGCCACTCGAACCCCGCCTCGCGGAACACGCGGTCGAGCCCTTCGGCTTCGGCCTGCGCCTTCACCTGCTGGGAGCCCGGTACGACCAGCGCGCGGACGCCCGATGCAACCTTCCGACCCCGCACCACCCTGGCCGCACTCCTCAGATCTTCGATTCGTGCGTTGGTGCAAGAGCCGAGAAACACCCGGTCGATCGGTAGCCCCTCGAGCGGCGTACCGGGCTTCAAGTTCATGTATTGGAGCGCCCGCTCCGCGGCCTGGCGCTCGGCGGCGCTGGCAAAGCCCGCCGGATCGGGAACGCGGCCCGTGATCTCCACCACCATGCCCGGGCTCGTCCCCCAGGTGACCTGGGGCGCGATGGTGTCGGCCGCAAGCGCGACCCGGGCGTCGAACTCGGCCCCCTCATCGGTGCCCAGCGCGCGCCACCCCTCGACCGCCCGCCGGAAGCCCCCCCCCTCCCCCTCCCCCTCGGGCGCGCGCGGCCGGCCCGCGAGGTAGGCGAACGTGACGTCGTCGGGGGCGATCATCCCGGCACGCGCGCCGGCCTCGATGGACATGTTGCACACCGTCATCCGGCCCTCCATCGAGAGGCGCCGGACCGCGTCGCCGCTGTATTCGATCACGTGTCCCGTGGCGCCGGCGGTGCCGATGCGCCCGATGAGCGCGAGGATCATGTCCTTCGCCGTGACCCCCGGCCCGAGAGTGCCGTCGAACCGCACCTCCATCGTCTTGGGACGGGAGGCCACCAGACACTGCGTCGCGAGCACGTGCTCCACCTCGCTCGTGCCGATCCCGAATGCGAGCGCGCCGAACGCCCCGTGGGTGGACGTGTGCGAGTCCCCGCAGACGATCAGCATGCCGGGTTGCGTGAGGCCCAGCTCCGGCCCGATCACGTGCACGATGCCCTGCCGGGGCGACGCGAGGTCGAACAGCTCGATGCCAAACTCGTGCGCGTTCGCCGCGAGCGCCTCGAGCTGGCGCGCCGAGACCGGGTCGGCGACGGGGAGGGTCCGGTCGTCCGTGGGCACGTTGTGGTCCACCGTCGCGATCGTCAGGTCGGGCCGCCGCACCCGGCGGCCCGCCAGCCGCAGGCCTTCGAACGCCTGGGGGGAGGTCACCTCGTGAACCAGGTGCAGATCGACGTACAGCAGCGCCGGTCCCTCCGGGAGCCGGTGCACGACGTGGGCGTCCCACACCTTCTCGAACAGCGTGCGCACGGGCAGCCTCACGGCGCCGCCACCAGCTCCTCGGCCGCCGCGGCCTTTCCTTCCTCCGACCAGGGCATCATGGCGCGCAGCTTCGCGCCCACGCGCTCGATCAGGTGGTCGTTCTGCTCCCGCCGCATCCGCTGGAAGTTCGGGCCGCCACGCTTGCTCTCCTCGATCCACTCGCGCGCGAACGCGCCGCTCTGGATGTCGGCGAGAATCTCTCGCATGCGGGCGCGCACGCCGGGGCCGATGAGCGTGGGCCCGCGGGTGTAATCGCCGTACTCTGCGGTGTCGCTGATCGAGTGGCGCATGAACGTCATGCCGCCGCGGTACATCAGGTCCACGATGAGCTTGAGCTCGTGCAGGCACTCGAAGTAGGCAAGCTCGGGGTCGTAGCCCGCCGCCACCAAGGTCTCGAAGCCCGCCGTGATGAGCGACGTGACGCCGCCGCACAGCACCACCTGCTCCCCGAAGAGGTCGCTCTCGGTCTCCTCACGGAACGTCGTGGGCAGCACGCCGGCGCGCGTGCAGCCGATTCCTGCCGCATAGGCGAGCGCGTCGGCGAGGGCGTGGCCGCTGGCGTCCCGCTCGACGGCGACGAGCGCCGGCACACCCCGCCCCGCCTGGAACTCGCTCCGGACCAAGTGGCCGGGTGACTTGGGCGCGACCATCGAGACGTCCACGTCGCGAGGGGGCGCGATCTCCTTGAAGTGGACGTTGAAGCCGTGGGCGAACATGAGCGTCTTCCCGGGCTTGAGCGCCGCCGCGACGCCTTGCTCGTACACGGCGCGCGCGTGCTGGTCGGGCACGAGCATCATGATCACGTCGGCGGCGCGCGCGGCATCGGCCACCGGCTGCACGTCGAGCCCCTCCGCGACGGCCCGGGCCCGCGAGCCCGATCCGCCTTCCTGGCGAAGGCCGACGATCACCCGTACGCCGCTGTCCCGGAGGTTCAAGGCGTGGGCGTGCCCCTGGCTGCCATATCCGATGACGGCGACGGTGCGGGGGCGCAGGCGGCTGATGTCGGCGTCCGCGTCGTAGTAGACTCGCAATGCAGTTCCTGACATGGGTCGGTCTTTCCCGTTGAGGTTCACTCGGCCGGCAAGCAGGGCAGCGCCACGGCTCCGCTGCGCGTCATCTCGAGGATGCCGAACCGCTCGAGCGCGCGCACGAACGCGAGCACGAAGGCGCCCGTGCCCGCGAGTTGCACGATCGCCTGCTCCGGCGGCTCGGCCACCACCGTGGCCTTGAACATGTCGCACACGTCCAGCAGCTCCGCGTGCCGCTCGGGCGGCACCCGCACCTTGACGAGCGCCAGCTCGCGCGCCACGCCGTCCCGGACGGGGAAGCGCGTGGCGCTCTGGACACCCGACAGCTTGTGGAGCTTTCGCATCGTCATCTCCGCCGTGGCATCGTCGGTGTTTACGATCACCGTGAGCCGAGCCTGCCCGGGCGCGTCGCCGGGCCCCACGGCCAGGCTCTCGATCGGCAGGTTGCGGCGCCGCAGCTCCCCGACGGCACGGTTCAGCGCCAGCAGCTCGCGGTCGAGCAGCAGCGAGAGCGCCTGCGCCATGGTGGCGCCGTCGCCGCTCAATCGCCTGCCGCGGCCGCCGGCTCCGCCTCGATCGGCTCGGAGAGCGTGGCGCCCGGTGGAATCATCGGGAACACGTTCGCTTCCTGCTCGATCACGAACTCCACCAGCGCCGGCCCCGGCTGGGCGCTGGCCCGCGCGAGCACCGGCTCGAGGTCGCTGGCCCGCTCCACCCGCCACCCCGGAATCCCGTAGGCGTCCGCCAGCTTCACGTAGTCCGGGCTCCAGATCGGCGTCGCCGAGTAGCGACCGCCGTGGAAGAACTGCTGCCACTGCCGCACCATCCCGAGGTAGCCGTTGTTGAAGACGGCCATCTTCACCGCGATCCGCTCCTGCACCATGGTGGCGATCTCCTGCATGTTCATTTGAAAGCCGCCGTCCCCCGAAATGGCCCACACGGCTTCGCCGGGCCGCGCCAGCTTCACGCCCATGGCGGCGGGCACCGCGAATCCCATCGTGCCGAGCCCGCCGGACGTGATGTGCGTGTTGGGTCGCCGATAGGGGTAGAGCTTCGCCACCCACATCTGGTGCTGCCCCACGTCGGTGACGATGGTGCAACGGTCGGGCGCGGCGTCGTGGATCGCGGCCACGATGTTCTCGGGCGAGAGGTCGCCGCAATAGGACTCCTCGCGCTGCCGCGCCCACCCCTGGACCTCGGCGATCCACGCCTCACAGCGTCGCGGCGCCACGGCGGCGACGAGCCGGGCCGTCGCCGCGCGCGCGTCGCCCACGATCGGCACCGCCACGGGGACGTTCTTGCCGATCTCCGATGCGTCGAGATCGATGTGGACGATCGCGGCGCGCGGCGCAAATCCCTTCGTGTTCCCGGTCACGCGATCGTCGAACCGCAGCCCGATGCCGACGATCAGGTCGGCGTGCTGGATCGCACGGTTCACGTGCACTTCGCCGTGCATGCCCGGCATGCCGAGGTGGAGCGGGTGGGACTCGGGGAAGGCGCTGATCCCGAGCAGCGTCGTGATCACGGGGATCCCGGTCTTCTCGGCGAGTCGCCGCACCTCGTCGTAGGCGCCGCTGAGGATCACCCCATGCCCCACCATGAGAAGCGGTCGCTCGGCCGCGGCGATCAGACGGGCGGCCTGCCGAACGCGGTCATCGGGAGGTGTCAGGTGCTGGGTGTCCGGTGTCAGCGAAAACCTGGCACTTGACACCTGACGCCCGACACCTGACACCGGCCGGTACTCCGTCTTCTGGTTCTGCACGTCCTTGGGCACGTCGATCAGCACCGGGCCGGGGCGCCCCTCGGTGGCGATCGCGATCGCCGCGCGCGTCTTGTCGGCGAGCTCGGCCACGTCGCCGATCAGGCAGTTGTGCTTCGTGATCGGGAGCGTAATGCCGAGCACGTCCGTCTCCTGGAACGCGTCGCGGCCCATCATGGGGCGGGGCACCTGCCCCGTGATCGCGAGGACGGGAGAGCTGTCCATGTGCGCGGTGGCGAGTCCGGTGACGAGGTTCGTGGCACCGGGGCCCGAGGTCGCGACGCACACGCCGATGCGGCCGGTCGCGCGGGCGTAGCCGTCGGCCGCGTGCGCCGCCGCCTGCTCGTGCCGCACGAGCACGTGACGGATCTCGGGGACGTCCGGGAGCGCGTGGTAGAAGGGCATGATCGCGCCGCCGGGATAGCCCCAGATCGTGTCCACACCCTCCTCGACCAGGACGCGGCAGAGGATCTGCGCGCCTGACAGCAGCTCGGCCACGCTCACACCCCCCAGAGATAGACGGAGTTGAGCGAGTCGGACTCGAGCCGCTCGGCGAAGTGGGCCTTGTTGAGGGCATTGACGAGCGCGCGGGCGCAGGCATCCACGATATCGGTGGACGCCCCGTGGCCGGAGAGCGATTTGCCGTTCACCTTCGCCTGGAGCGACGCCTGGCCCAGGCTGTCGCGCCCGGGGGTCACGGACTGGATCGCGAGGTTCGCCACCTCGAGCGGCTGGCCTACGATCTCGCTCACCGCCGCGAACGTGGCCGCGATCGGCCCGTCGCCCGACGCGGCGGCGCGGCGCTCGCCCGCCCAGGGGCCGGTCATGTGGACGTTCGCCGAGGCGCCGGCCGTGCCGCAGATCACGTGCAGGTGGCTGATCTGGAACAGCTCGGGCGCGTCGTGGAAGCCGTCGTGCAGCAGGGCGAGCAGGTCCTCGTCCAGGATCTCGCGCTTCTTGTCGGCGAGCGCCGTGAACTTGTGGTACAGGCGCTCGAGCGCGCCCTCACCCAGCTCGTAGCCCAGCTCGTGGTAGCGCCGCTCCAGCGCGTGGCGGCCCGAATGCTTGCCGAGCACCAGCGTCGACTGGGGCACGCCCACCGTCTCCGGGCGCATGATCTCGTAGGTGAGGCCGTTCTGCATCACGCCGTGCTGGTGGATACCCGCCTCGTGGGCGAAGGCGTTGCGGCCCACGATCGCCTTGTTGGGCTGGGGGAACACGCCCGTGACGTGCGACAGCAGCCGGCTGGTGCGATACAGCTCGCGCGTGTCCACGTTGCAGCGGAACGAGGCGACCTGCGGCCGGACGTGGCTCGCCATCACGATCTCCTCCAGCGCCGCGTTGCCCGCCCGCTCGCCGATCCCGTTCACGGTGCACTCAATCTGCCCGGCGCCGGCGGCGATCGCCGCGAGCGAGTTCGCGACCGCGAGGCCCAGGTCGTCGTGGCAGTGCGCGGAGAGCGTCACGCGGTCCGCGCCCGGGACGCGCTCCCGCACGGCGCGGAACATGTGCTCGTACTCGACCGGCAGCGCGTACCCCACCGTGTCGGGGAGGTTGACCGTGGTGGCGCCCTCCTGGATCGCGGCCTCGACCACCCGGCAGAGGAACTCGAGGTCGCTCCGGCTCGCGTCCTCCGCCGAGAACTCGACGTCGTCGGTGTAGCGGCGGGCGCGGCGCACGGCCTCCCGGGCCAGCGCGACACAGTCGTCCCGCCCGATCCGCAGCTTGTGCTCCAGGTGGATGTCGGACGTCGCGATGAACACGTGGACCCGGCCGCGCTCGGCGCCGCGCAGCGCCTCGCCCGCCAGATCGATGTCCCGGTCGGTGCAGCGCGCCAGCGCGGCCACGACCGGCCGGCGCACCGCCGCCGCGATGTCCCGGACACCGTGGTAGTCACCCTCGGAGGCGGCCGGGAACCCGGCCTCGATCACGTCCACATTCAGCGTGTCGAGTTGCCGGGCCACCTGCATTTTCTCCTCGGACGTCATCGTGTTGCCGGGCGCCTGCTCGCCGTCCCGCAGCGTGGTGTCGAAGATGACGACGTCTCGCATCATGGGCTCCCCTCCCTCCCGTCCCGGAAAACGAAAACGCCGCGGATCGTGGGATCCGCGGCGTTTGCTTGCGCTTCCTGCGTCGTTCAGTCTGGCAAGTCGATTCGTTGTGGCAACGCGCCGCGATCCCCAGGTCGTCCGATAAGGACCAGGAGCAGGACGAGCAGCAGCAGCAGGCCCGGCAGCGCGAACACGACGCTCATGAGCGTGAGGCTACCCGAGGTGCGCGGCACTGTCAACCCACCCGTTCGGGTAGGCGGTCAGTGCGCAGTGTGCTCCATCATCATCATCGCGTCGGCGCCGCCGGACACCCGGGTGGCGGCCTGATCCGTCCGGTACAGCACGTCGCTCGTGTCCACGGCGGGCCACACGGCGCCGCGGTCGGGGACGAACAGACCGGCCACCGCGCCCATGCCGCCGTCCGGGATGAGGCGGCCGGTCGGGTTCTCGTACACGGCGGTGAGGCGGTAGCGGTGGGTGGGAACGATGTGGAGCCCGAGGCGGTGCCAATTGTAGAACCGCGTGAGCGGGAACGCGAGCACGCGCGGTCCGTCGCTGATCGGCTCGCCGTGCCACAGCACCCGCCCCGCGCTCACGTCGGCGAGCTCGAGCGACATGCCGTAGTCGTGCAGGTGCCCCCCCAGGCCGAGGATCGTGCCGGCGATGGCCGGGCTGCCTTCCCAGAACCGCACCGTGCGACCGGGCGGCAAGTCGAACGCTTTGCTGCCCGTGGGCGGGCGGCCGAGGGGATACTCGACGTCGATCGCCCAGGGATACGTGCGGTACAACGGCCACGGGCGCCCGGCGGGCACGTAGCGCAGCAGCAACCGAACTCGCACGCCGTGATAGCCGACGCGCGACCCGTTGGCGACCATCGCGCCGGCGAGGAGCCGCTGGCCGCGTTCGAGCGGCAGTCCGAAGAGCAGACGCGGGACCTCGATCTGCGGCGTCTCCTTGCTCGCGGCGAGGAGGTGCAGGCCGATGGGGAGAAACAGCTCGCGGTGCTCCGGGTCGCTCAGGTTGAAATGGTGCAGCACGTCCGGGGGCAGGACGCGGCCGGTTTCGTCCACGACCTCGACGCGCGCGCTGTGCAGCGAGGCGCTGACGGGAACGAGGACATGGCAGAGCGGCAACCCGACCATCGTATCGTGCCCGGGCGTGGCTGCGGGGAGGTCGACCGGGGGAAGCTCGATCACGAGCCGCTGCTCGCCGACGTCCAGCCGCACGGTGGCGAGCGGCAGCGACGGGGGCGGGGGCGGGGGCGGGGGCGGCGAACCCGCGAGCAATACGGCGATCAGCGCGGCGAGGATCACGGTGACGGGCATACGTCTCCACGGTCAGGGGGAGCCGACTCGGGACGCGCCTGCGGGAGTCGCGCCAAGATAACGTAGACGGACCTGCCCGCAAGCGGGGCGGTATATGAGGCGCCATGACCGCCACGGCATTCCACAGTAAGGCGGACGGTGCGCTCTTCGGAATCATCCGCGCCCTGAGAGGGCGCGCTCGGCTCGGGGGGTGCGCCCTTCAAGGGCGCACATACGCCGAGCCGGGGCTTCAGTCCACAGACGGCGTGGCGGGAGCGTGTAGGAATCGGACCTGCCAAGGCTCTAGCGAGCCCTGGACGGTTTTGACGGACGGTGCGAGGGGTGGGCCAACACGGCTCACCCCGTTTCTTTCGTACCAGCCGCAACGACTCCCCTGCCGTATCGCGAATCGTGCAACGTTGTGCTTTCGCCATGCCCACGGATGGTGAGGGCAGCACTCTGGGCAGCAAACCGCCAATATTTCCCCGCACTCTACGACTTTCAGGAGATAGGCACCCCATGGCTGGGCCGACCTACAGCTTGGTGCTCACAGTGGGCCAAGCGGAGCAACTGAACCGCGTCATCAGCATCGGGCAGCTTGCAATCGCGGAGCACTACCGCACCGGCTGGCTTCCCGGCGGACACGGGGACGCCGCGCTGATGCAGCGATACGTCCAGGCCATGACGGGCGCCCCGTCCTTGGAGTTGCCGTTCAGCGCGCTGCGCGAGTGGCTCAGACAGCAGGAGAGAGCGAAACCGTGAGCGCAGCCAGGAACCCGCCTAGTCCGACCTCCCGCGACGTAAGTCGCGGTGGCGGGAGCGTGTAGGAATCGAACCTACCAAGGCTCTAGCGAGCCCTAGACGGTTTTGAAGACCGCTCGGACCACCAGGCCCGATCCGCCCCCTTGCTGCCCCAAGCTAGCCGGCAACCGCCCTCAGGGCGAGCTGAACGCCTGCATCATCCGATACCAGAACTCCAACGCGTCGTAGAAGCTCTGCACGCGGATGCGCTCGTCCCGGCCGTGCGCCCGCACGTCGTTGGGATCGTCGAACACGGCCGACACGCCGTACGTGGGAATGCCGGCGTTCCGCAAGAACAGCCCGTCGGTCGCGCCGGCCTCCATCACCGGCACGACTGGGACACCGGGGAATTGATCGGCGACGAGCCGCTCGATCGGGCCCATGATCGCCGGCGTGAGCGGGGACGGCAGGCTGGGGATCGGCGCGTAAGTCGTGCGGATCGCGATGCGGTCGTCGGCCACGACGCGGCGCAGCGTCGCCTCGACGTCGGCGGGCGCCTGGTCGGGGAGAATGCGGCAGTTCACGGTCGCCTGGGCCGACTGGGGCAGCGCGTTCTCGGCGTGGCCGGCGGCGAGCATGGTCGCTACGCACGTCGTGCGCAGCTTCGAGTTGTAGAACGGCACGGCGGCGAGCCGCGTCACGGCCGCGCTGTCCGGCGGATCCCGCAACACCCCTCGCATGTCGTCCGCGAGCGAGCCCGCCTCGAGCGCGGCCGCCCGCTCGAAGTAGGCGCGCGACACCTCGTTCAGCTTGACGGGGAACGAAAACGTCGCCAGCCGGTCGAGGGCACCGGCGATGCGGTAGATGGGATTGTCCGCCGGCCGCGGCAGGGAGCTGTGGCCGCCCTTGTCGGTGGCCTCGAGCACGTAGGTCGCATACACCTTCTCGCTTGCCTGCACTTCGAAGGTCACGGCCTTGCCGTCCCGCAGGATCCCGCCTCCGGCGTCCGTGTTGAGCGCGAACTCGGCGTTGATCAGGTCGCGATGCGCCGTGACCAGCCATTGGATGCAGCTGCCCGCGGTCTCTTCGTCCCCCGTGAGGACGAGGATCAGGTCGCGCGTCGGCCGGTACCCCGCCCGCTTCAGCCGGATGAAATCGGCGACGAGGATCGCATCGCCCACCTTGTCGTCGGTCGTGCCGCGACCGTAGAAGTAGCCGTCCTTCTCCAGGAACGTGAACGGATCGACGGACCAGTCGGCGCGCCGCGCCGGCACGACGTCCAGATGGGCGAACACGACGACCGGCCGGAGCGGCATGCGACGACCCGCCGGGCCTGGCGCTCGGTAGCGCGCGACGAGGTTGCCGTGGCGCGGGTCGGGACCGATCAACACCTGCACGTCCGCGGCTGGGAACCCGGCGGCGACGAGCCGTCGCGCCATGGCGCGCGCGGCGCGCGGCGTGTTGCCGAGCGAGTCGGTCGTGTTGATCTCGATCAGCTCGCGGAAGATGTCGCGGGCGAGCCGGCGCTCGGCGTCCGACAGGCCGGATTGGGTCGCCCCGACCCGGGGCAGCAGGGCGAGCGTCAGCGCCGCGCACGCCACGCGCGCGACGAAACGGATCACGAGTCGCATGGCTTCAATCTATCGAATCGGTCCCGAGGCGGAGCGCGCGCAGGATGGCGCGGAGGCGGGGCCACTCACCGACCGGACGGACGTCGTCGTCGGAGTCGAGCGCCAGGCCGATGTCATACGGGCAGGCGGTCGACGTGAACCCCTGTTGCTCGGCGCACCGTTGGAGGCGCCACAACGCGCGCCGGTGCAGGACCCAGATGGCGCTCGTGCCGGCCGCGGGAGTCCGCGCCCCCCGGGGTGCGAAGAACGTGACCCAGAGCGTGCCGCGTGGCTGCCCCAGCAGCGTCGAGTCCACCCGGATGGTGGCGGTGTAGGCGAGCGGCGCGACGGTCTTGTTGCCGAACAGCCCCAGGAACAGCCCGCCGAGCCGCTCGTACTCGACGGCTTCCTCCACGTCATCGAGCCGCCCCGCCACCACACGGTCGGCCTCGATCAGGTTCTCGCCCAGCAGTCGGTCGGGCTGCGGCACGAGCGGGAGCCGATCGCGGGCCGCCTGCCGCGCGGCGGGGCCGCACGCCGAGCCGACGAGGCTCAATACGACGAGCCCGCGCCGGAGAGCCCGCGCCCTACCCGACCCTCGCGATCGCGTCGATCTCAACCCGTACCGCCTTGGGAAGCGCGGCCGCCTGCACGGTGGAGCGCGCGGGCTTGTGCGTCGCGAAGTGCTTGGCGTACACCTCGTTCATGGCGGGAAAGTCGGCCATGTCGACGAGGTACACCGTCGTCTTCACGACGAGGTCCAGGCTCGAGCCTGCGCCCTGCAACACCGCCGCTAGATTCCGGAGCGTCTGCTCAGTCTGCTCGGCGGTGTTCTTGCCGACGATGTCGCCGGTCCTGGGATCGAGCGGGATCTGGCCCGCCGTGTACACCATCCCGTCCACCACGACGGCCTGGCTGTAGGGGCCGATCGCCTTGGGCGCGCCCTCGGCCGTGACGATGCCCAGTCCTCTCGCCTTCATCAGAACAGTCCCTCGATGGTACCGTCGGGATGCACGCGGATCTTCTCGGCCGCGGGGGTCTTCGAGAGCCCCGGCATGGTCATGATGTCGCCCGCGAGCGGCACGACGAACCCCGCCCCGGCGGACGGCAGGATGTCGCGCACCTGGAGCGTGAAGCCGCTGGGCGCGCCGAGCTTCGCCGGATCATCGCTGAAGGAATACTGCGTCTTCGCCATGCACACAGGAGTCTCGCCCAGCCCCATCGTGGGGAGCTGCTCGAGCGCGCGCTCGGCCGCGGGCGCGAACGCGACGCCCGCCGCGCCGTAGATCTCTCGTGCGATCGTCTCGATCTTCTCGCGGATGGGCCGCTTCTCGTCATACAGCGGCTTGAACTTCGCGGTGCGGCCGTCCAGCAGCTTGAGCACCGCCTGCGCCACCGCGACGCCCCCTTCCCCCCCCTTCTCCCACACCTCGCACAGCTCGACGCCCACGCCCTCGGCGGCGCACTCCTCGCGGACGGCCTCGAGCTCGGCATCGCCGTCGTTCACGAACCGGTTGAGCGCCACCACGACGGGCACGCCGAACTTCTGCACGTTCCTGATGTGGCGCCGCGCGTTCGCGGCGCCGCGCCTCACCGCGTCGACGTCGGGCTTGCCGAGGTTCTCCTTCTTCACGCCACCGTGCATTTTCAGCGCCCGCACGCTGGCGACGACGACCGCCGCCTCGGGGTTCAGGCCGGCGGCGCGGCACTTGATGTCGAAGAACTTCTCGGCGCCCAGGTCCGCCCCAAAGCCGGCTTCCGAAAGCACCACGTCGCACAGCGCGAGCGCCAGCTTGGTCGCGACCACCGAGTTGCAGCCGTGGGCGATGTTGCCGAACGGCCCGCAGTGGATGAACGCGGGCCCGCCTTCGAGCGTCTGCACCAGGTTGGGGTTGATCGCATCCTTCAGGAGCAGGGTCATCGCGCCGTGCGCCTTCAGGTCGCTCCCCCGCACGGGCCGCTTGTCCTGCGTCAGCCCCACGATGATGCGCGCCAGCCGCTGCTCCAGGTCGTCGAGCCCGGTGGCGAGCGCCATGATCGCCATGATCTCCGAGCCGGGGATGATGACGAAGCGCTCCTCGCGCGCCGGGCCGGCGTTCAGGCCGCCCAGCCCCACGATGACGCTGCGCAGCGCGCGATCGTTCATGTCGATCGTGCGGGGCCAGGTGATGCGGCGGGTATCGAGCCCGAGCGCGTTGCCGTGGTGGAGGTGCGCGTCCAGCATCGCGGACAGCAGGTTGTGCGCGCTCGCGATGGCGTGGAAGTCGCCGGTGAAGTGGAGGTTGATGTCCTCCATCGGAATCACCTGCGAGTAGCCGCCGCCGCAGGCTCCTCCCTTCACGCCGAACACGGGCCCGAGCGACGGCTCGCGCATGCACAGCGCCGCGTTCTTCCCGAGCCGCCTGAGGGCCTGGGTCACGCCGACCGTCACCGTGGACTTCCCCTCGCCCGCCGGGGTGGGGTTGATACCCGTAACGAGTACGAGCCGGCCCCGCGGCTGGCGGCGGTCGAGCGCCGCGAGCCGCACCTTCGCCTTGTACTTCCCGTACAGCTCGATCTCCTCGTCGTCGAGCCCCAGCTCGGCGGCGATGTCGGCGACCGGGCGGAGCTTCGCCGCCTGGGCGATGGCGATGTCGGTGGGAACGGGGGCTCGGGCGGGAGCCGTGGTCGTCATGGTCACGGAGCGTCTCCAGGCGAAAGCGTGGCGTCGAGCCGCGGCCCGAAGACGCGCCGCGCATTCTCGGTCGTGCGGTCGCCGAGGGCGTCGGGCGACTCGCCGCGGAGGCGGACGAGCGCCGCGGCGACGTCACGCACGAACGCGGGCTCGTTGCGCTTGCCCCGGTGCGGCACGGGGGCGAGGTACGGCGCGTCCGTCTCGACTAACAGGCGGTTAGGCGGATAGGCGGTGAGCGGCACCGCCGGGTCCCAGTTCTTGAACGTGATCATACCGGAGAACGAAAAGTAGGCGCCAATCGCCATTCCCGCCTCGAACACCTTCGGTCCCGAGCTGAACGAATGCAGCACGACCGGGGCTCGCGCGCCGGCCAGCGCCGCGGCGACGTCCTCGTCCGCGTCGCGCGCGTGCACCACGACCGGCTTGCCCAGCTCCGCCGCGAGCGCCAGCTGCGCCGCGAACGCCCGCCGCTGCGCGTCGCGCGGCGAATGGTCGTAATGGTAATCGAGCCCCGTCTCCCCCACAGCCACCACTTCGGGTAGGGCCAGCAGGTCCCTCAGGCGGGCCGCTACGTCCGGGGACCACGCCCGCGCCTCGTGGGGGTGGACGCCCGCGGTGGCCGAGAGGCCGGACCGGGTCCGGGCGAGCGCGGCGACGCGCGCGCTGTCCGCGACGTCCGTGCCGATGACGACGACGTGCGCCACCCCGGCCTCGCACGCCCGCTCCAGCACGCCGCCGCGATCCGGGTCGAACGCCTCATCGCCCAGATGGCAGTGGGCGTCGACCAGGTACGGCCGCCGCGGCAGGGGCACGGCAGTGCCGTGCCCCTACCGCGTGGGCTGCGGCCGGGAGGGGGCGGGGGGGCCGGGGGGGACGGGGGGGACGGGCGCAGCCCGCGGCTCCGGCGCGACCGCGCCCGCGGGTCGGAACGTCCGCGCACCGCGCGCGTCCTCGCCGGGCCAGCGCTTCTCGATGTACATCAGGATCGGCGCCGCGATGTAGATCGACGAGAACGTCCCGGTGAAGATCGCGAACGTCATCACCAGGGCGAACGGGCGCAGCACCTCCCCCGCCAGCAGCACGAGCGCGAGCGTCGTCGCCATCGTGGTGCCGTGGGTCAGCACGGAGCGGGGCAGCGTCTCGTTGATCGACAGGTTCAGGATCTCGTACAGGTTCTGGCGTCGGAACTTGCGCAGGTTCTCGCGCACCCGATCGAAGATGATGATCGTGTCGTTGAGCGAGTAGCCGATCATGGTCAGCACCGCGCCCACGACGACGAGGCTGACCTCGAGGTTCAGGTAGCGGATGAACGCGATGGTGGTGAGGATGTCGTGCAGCGTCGCGAGCACGGCCGCGAGGCCGAAGCGCCACTCGAACCGGTACCACAGATAGACCAGCGTGACGATGAACGAGAAGAAGATGGCGAGGAACGCCTTGCCCTGGAGCTCGCGCCCCACCTTCGGGCCGACGGCTTCGGTGCGCACGATCCGGTACTGCGCGGCGCCGAGGCCGTGCGCCAGCGCCGAATCCACGGCGGCCGCCGTCGCCTGCGTGGTGCCCTCCGCGGTCACGCCTCCCGCCCCGATCCGCGCGCGCACCACGTACTCGTTCGCGCCGCCGAACTGCTGAATCTCGGCGTCGCGGATCCCCGCCGCGTCGAGCGCAGTACGGATCTTCCCCGTCCCGACGGGCGTGGTGGTCTGCACCTGGATGAGCGTGCCGCCGGTGAACTCGATCGAGTAGTTCAGCCCGTGCACCAGGAACAGGGCAAACCCGGGGACGATGAGGGCCGCGGTGAGGCCGTAGGCCCAGCGGCGCCATTTGATGAAGTCGTAGTTGGCGTTGGCGAAGAGGCGGATCATGTCAGACGCTCAGGGTGACCATGTCCGGCCGACGCGCGAGCCAGATCATGTAGAAGGTCCGGACCACGTACACGGCCGTCACCATCGAGGCCGTGATGCCGATGATCAGGGTGATGGCGAAGCCCTGCACCGGGCCGGTCCCGACCAGATAGAGGATGAAGGCCGTGAGCACGGTGCTCACGTTCGAGTCGATGATCGCGCTCATCGCGTGCTTGAACCCCTCGTCGACCGCGGTGCGCACGAGCTTGCCGTGCTGCAGCTCCTCCCGAATACGCTCGAAGATCAGCACGTTCGCGTCCACGGCGATGCCCACCGACAGCACGAGCCCGGCGAGCCCCGGCAGCGTCAGCGTGAACCCGAACCACGCGAGCCCGGCGAGCGTGAACAGCACGTACAGGCCCAGGGCCGACACGGCGAGCACCCCCGACAGCCGGTAGTACCCGACCATGATCACGATCACCAGCGCGACGCCCACGACGCCGGCGCGGATGCCGTCGTTGATCGAGTCCTTGCCGAGCGAGGGACCGATAGTGCGCTCCTCGACGATGGTGAGCGGCGCGGGCAGCGCGCCGGCGCGCAACACCAGCGCCAGGTCCTGCGCGTCCTGGAGCGGCTTCGCGCCCAGCTCGATCTGGCCGTGCTGCCCGATCTGACTCTTGATGACGGGCGGCTGGCCCTGCACGCGGCCGTCGAGGATGATGGCCATGTAGTCCTGCACGTGCCGGCCGGTCTCGCGCTCGAAGATGCGTCCCCCGCGCCGCGACAGCGTGAAGTTCACGACCGACTGGTTGGTCATGGGGTCCCGCTGCGCCTGCGCCTTTTCCAGCTCCTCCCCCGTGATGATCGGACGATCCTCGACCGCGTACAGCGCGCGGTACGTGCGCGCGGCGCGCGACGCCACCTCGGTGCCCCACTTGAGCTCGATCCCGCGCGGGATGAGCCGCTGCACCTCGGGCCGCGCCAGCAGGCTCTCCGCTACCGGCACCTGCTCCTCGGGCACGAGGAACTCCCCGGGGAGCTGGCCCTGGTACAGCAGCGAGGCAAGCGGACCGGGCGCGTTGAGCTCGGTCGTATCCTTCGCGGCCGCTTTGGTCTTCTCGCTCTTGTTCTTGGCCTTCCCCTTGCCGGTGTCGGCGCCGAACAGCTGCGTCACGTTGGCAGCGGCGCCCGCCTGGCCGGGCGTCTTCACCCCCGCCCGGCGCAGCGTCTTGTCGATCTCGGGGAGGGCGTCCCGGAACAGGTTTTTCATATCGGTGATGCGAAACTCGAGGAACGCGGTCCGCTGGATGATGCCCTTGGCGCGCGCCGGGTCCTTCTCGCCCGCGAGCTCCACGATCAACCGATCGTTGCCGACGACCTGCACCACGGGCTCGGTCGTGCCGAACTCGTCGATCCGCGTGCGCACCACGCGCTCGGCGCGGTGGATCGCCTCCGCGGGATCGGGAACCGGGCCCTTCGACTGGTCCACCTCCAAGGCCAGGTGGATACCGCCTTGCAGGTCGAGGCCCAGGTTGAGCGGGACGCGGCGGATCGTCGTGTCCTTCATCCGGCCGGTCGTCGCGTCGCGCACCCGCTGGGTCGTGTCGGCCGGGATCAGCGCCCAGACGCTCAGGAGCACGAGCCCGCCGATGATGAACAGTCGTGAGCGTAGCTTGGCCATCCCCGCTACCTATCCTTTGAGAGCTGAACGCGCCGCCTGGGCGTCCCGCTCGATCTGGTCCACCAGCGCCTGGCGCGACGGGAACGTCTGCACGTCCCGCAACCGGCGCACCCACTCCACCGTCACCGTCTCGCCGTATAGGTCGCCGGCGAAGTCGAAGAGATGCACCTCGAGACCGCGCGCGTGCACCCCGAACGTCGGCCGCGACCCCTGATTCATCATGCCCCCGTGCGTCGCTCCGCGCCACTCGACCCGCACGGCATATACACCGTCGGGCGGGAGCAGCTTGCGGGGGTCGGGCGACGCCAGGTTGATCGTCGGGATCCCGATGGTGCGGCCGCGACCGGCGCCGCGTTCCACCACACCCCGCAGGCTATAGGGCCTGCCGAGCCAGCGCTCCGCGCTCGCCAGGTCGCCGTGGGCCACCGCCGTCCGGATCAGCGACGACGAGATCGGCTGGCCGTCGTCCGTCACGGCCGCCACGACGTCCACGACGAACCGGTCTTCCTGGGCGAGGCGCCGCACCAGCTCGACGTCGCCCGAGCGGCCGCGCCCGAACCCGTGATCGTACCCCAGCACCAGCTGCTGCATCGCGAACTGCGCCCGCAGCACGTCCCGCACGAACTCCTCGGGGCCGAGTCGCGCCAGCTCGGGCGTGAACGGCACGATCTCGATGCGCGCGACCCCGAGCGCGCGGACCAACGCGCGCTTCTCGCCCGGGAGCGTCAGCAGCCGCGGCGCCGCGCTCGGGTTCAGCACCTCGAGCGGGTGCGGGTCGAACGTGACCAGCAGGCTCTCGAGGCCCCCCCTCCCCTTTCCCCCCTCCCCGACCCGCGCGCGCCGCACGATCTCCGCGAGCACGGCCTGGTGCCCGCGGTGAATCCCGTCAAACGTCCCGACGGTTGCGACCGTGCCCCCCCCCGCCCCACTCCCCGTCATGCGTCGGCCACCACGACGCGCGGCTTCAACGCGTCCGCGACGCGCTCCGCCACCGCCACGAGCTCGCCGTTGGAGAACAGGGCCACTCTTCCCCCTTCCCCCTTCCCCGCCATCACCGGTCGCCCATGGATCACGGCGGCGCGCCCGGCTTCGTCCAGCTCCTGCCGCGGCAGATCCGCCACGAGCGCCGCCGGGTCGCGCAGCGCCGCGGGCGTCACCGCCTCGGGCGCCACGGCGTCCGCGAGCGGAAACGGGCCGACCCGGGTGCGCGTGAGGGCGGCGAGGTGCGCGCCGCACCCCAGCGCCTCGCCGACGTCGCGCGCCAAGCTCCGCAGGTAGGTGCCGGCGCTCACGGTGGCGCAGAAGCGGACATCCGGCGGCGCGAGCCCCGTCAGCTCGAGTTCCGACACCTGGACCGGCCGCGGCGCCGGCGCCACGGCCTCGCCGCGGCGCGCCCGGCGGTAGGCACGCTCTCCCGCGATCTTCACCGCGGAGTAGGCGGGCGGGCGCTGCGCGTAGGCGCCGCAGAACCGCGCCAGCGCCTCCGCGATGCGCCCGCCATCGAGCCCCCGCCAGGCGTCGGACGTGGCGAGCGGCTCGCCGGTCGCATCGTCCGTGGTCGTCACGACGCCCAGCCGGATCACCCCCTCGTACGACTTGGTCCACGCGGCGGCACAGCTCGCCAGCCGCGTCGCGCGCCCCGCCAGGATCACGAGCAGCCCCACCGCGAACGGGTCCAGCGTACCGAGGTGCCCGACCCGGTCCGTCCCGAGCGCGCGGCGCACCTGCTCCACCACGTCGTGCGAGGTGGGTCCCGCCGGCTTCGCGACGAGCGCCACGCCGGAGATCAGCCCGCGTCCTCCTTGAGGTCCCGCAGCATGCGGTCGATCCGCTGCGCATGCTCGAGGCCGCGGTCGAGCTCGAAGCGCAGCTCGGGGGTCACCCGGAGCGAGAGCTCCCGGGCCAGCTGACTCCGCAGGAAGCGAGCGGCGCTCTCCAGCCCGGCGAGCGACTTGGCTTTCTCGTCCTCGCTGCCCATGACGCTCACCCGCACCCGCGCGTGCGCGAGGTCAGCCGAGACCTGGACGCCCGTCACGGTGACGAACCCGACGCGCGGGTCGCGCACGTTGCCCGTGAGGAAGGCGGCGACGGTCTGGCGGATGGCCTCGGCCACGCGCGCGGGGCGGTGGCTGCGTCGTTGCTTCATGTCAGAAGAAGCTGGTCGCCGTGTCCACGATGCGGGCGCCGTCGGCGGCCTCCACCAGGCGGTCGGCCTCCCGCAGCACGCGCTCGGCGTGCCCGCGGTCGGTCGACACCACGCACACCGTGAGCTCGGCGCGTTGCCACAGGTCGTGGTGGGCCGTCTCCGCCGCCGAGACGTTGAAGCGGTTGTGCAGCCGGTCCTTGAGGCTCTTCAGCACGTGGCGCTTGTCCTTGAGCGACTGGCACGCCGCGAGGTGCAGCTCCCAGGTCATGACGGCGACCACCACGGCTCAACCGCCCTTGGCCGCGCTCCCGACGTCGAGCGAGCGCGCCACCTCTTCGATGCGGTAGGCCTCGATCAGGTCGCCGACCTTCACGTCGTTGAAGTTCTCAATGCCGATGCCGCACTCGAAGCCCTCGCGAACCTCGCGCACGTCGTCCTTGAAGCGCTTGAGCGACCCGATCCCCCCTTCGTACACCTCGACGCCGTCGCGGATCACCCGCACCCGCGCCGTTCGGGGGATCACCCCCGACCGGACGAAACAGCCGGCGATGGTGCCGACCTTGGCGATCTTGAAGGTCTGCCGCACCTCCGCCTCGCCCAGCACCACCTCTTTCTTCTCCGGGGCGAGCAGGCCCTCCATCGCCCCGCGCACCTCTTCCACCGCCTCGTAGATGATGCGGTAGGTGCGGATCTCGACCTTCTCGCGCTCCGCGGAAGCCCGGGCGTTGGAGTCGGGCCGCACGTGGAACCCGATGATGATGGCGTTCGACGCCTTGGCGAGCAGCACGTCCGAGTCGGTGATCGCGCCCACGCCGCGGTGCACGACCTCGACCTTGACTTCGGGCGTCGAGAGCTGCGCCAGCGCGTCGGCGAGCGCCTCGGCGGGACCGCCCTGATCCGCCTTGATGATGATCCGCAGCGTGGCGGCGCCGCCTTCGGCCCGCTCGGCCATGAAGTCCTCGAGCGTCTTCACCCGGCCGGAGCGGCGATGCTGCGCCTCGCGCTCCAGGCGTTGACGCTTCTGCGCGATCACGCGCGCCGCCCCCGCGTCCGCCATCACGCTGAAGGTGTCGCCCGCCTCGGGCACGCCTTCGAAGCCGAGGATCTGGACCGGGGTCGAGGGACCGGCCTCGGTCACGGTCTCGCCGCGCTCGTTGTACATGGCGCGCACCCGTCCGGAGAACTGGCCGCAGATGAAGTCGTCCCCGACGCGCAGGGTGCCGTTCTGGACCAGGATCGTCGCGACCGGGCCCTTGCCGGGGTCCAGGGTCGCCTCGAGCACCGTGCCGTGGGCGCGCCGGTCGGGGTTCGCCTTGAGGTCCAGCAGCTCGGCCTGCAGCAGGATCTGATCGAGGAGCGCGTCGACGTTCTGCCCGGTCTTCGCCGAGATCGGCGTCGCGAGCGTCGTGCCGCCGAACTCCTCGAGCACGACCGCGTGAGACAGCAGATCCTGCTTCACTTTCTGCACATTGGCGGCGGGCAGATCGATCTTATTGATGGCGACGACGAGCGGCACGCCGGCGTTCTTGGCGTGCGAGATCGCCTCGATGGTCTGCGGCATGATGGCGTCGTCGGCGGCGACGACCAGCACGACGATGTCCGTCACCTGGGCGCCGCGGGCGCGCATCGCCGTAAACGCCTCGTGCCCCGGCGTGTCGAGGAAGGTGATCGACCGGCCGTCCTTGAGCGTTACCTGGTAGGCCCCGATGTGCTGCGTGATGCCGCCTGCCTCACCCGCCACGACGTTGGTCTTGCGGATGTAATCGAGCAACGACGTCTTGCCGTGGTCGACGTGACCCATCACCGTCACGACCGGCGGCCGCGGCTGGAGCGCCGCCTGCGTGTCGTCGGGCGCCTGTTCGCCTTCGCCGACGACGTACTCCTCCTCCCGCACCGCCTGGAACCCGAAGGCGGACGCGATCAACTCGATCATGTCGAAGTCGAGCCGCTGGTTGATCGTCACCATCTGCCCCAGCTCCTTGAAGGCGAAGGAGACGATCTCCTTGGCGGGAACCTTGAGAATGTTCGCGAGCTCGGAGACCGTGATGAACTCGGTCACGCGAACGAGCGTCTTCTCGCGCTCCTTCTCGTCACGCCGCTTCTGCTCCTCCAGGTCGCGGAAGCTCGGGCCCTCCTCCCGCCGGTGCACGCCCTTGCGGCCGACCGGGCCCTTGATGGACGCGAGGGTGCGGGAGATGTTCTGCGCGACGGCCTCCTGGTCCACGAGCGACTTCTTGCCCTTCTTGCGTTTCTTCCCCTTCTCGCGGCGGCGCTCCTCGAGCGGGATGGCGCCCGGGGCGGCGGAGGCGACCGGCCGGGGAGGGGGCGGCGGCACCGGACCGCCGGGCGTGGCGCTCGCCACCGGCTTGGGCCGCACGGGTGTCGGGATCACGGGCCTCGGGGGGGGGGGGGCGGGCGCCGCGGGGGCGACGGACGAAGCCGTTGCAGAGGCGGCGAACGGCGTGGCCGCCTGTGGCTCCCCCGCGGCCTCCACGGCGACAGGGAGGTCCTTGAACAGCGCGGCCGCGCGCTCTTCGAGCGACGGCTTCTCCTCCTCGACGACTTTCGCCGCTTCGAGCGCTTCCCGCGCCTTGAGCTCCCGCTCCGCTTCGACTGCGGCCTCGGCCTGCGCCTCGGCCTCGGCGGCGGCCACTTCGGCCGCGGTACGGCGGCGGCGCTTGGGACGCGCTTCCGGCACCACGGCGACCGGCTCGGCCGCCTTGACGGCGCGGCGCCGCTTCGGCGCCGCCGGCGCCTCCTTCAGCTTGCGCTTCTCGCGCTCCCAGCGGGCGCGCATCAGCGCCACCTGCTCGGGCTTGAGCGGCGACAGGTGGCTGCGCACGAAGATGTCCAGCTCCTTGAGCATGCCCATGAGCTGCTCCGAGGAGATCCCGAATTCCGCCGCCAGGTCGTGAATCCGCGTCGTCGTCACCTCATTCCTCCACAGCCACCAACCCACGGGCCAGCCCCGCGTCTCTCACCCCGACCGCCTGGAGCGGCGGCCGGCCGAGGCCGGCGCCCAACTCGAGGGCGACCGGCCCCTGCACGATCGGCACCCCGCGCGCGCGCGCGAGGCGCTCCACCTTGTCCCGCGTGCGCGGACTCGCGTCCGCCGCGAGCACCACGCACGACAGCCCGTCCCGCTGCAGCTTCGCCCGTACCCCCGTCACGCCCAGCACCACACCGCCGGCACGGACCCCGAGCCCGAGCAGCCGCACGATCCGGTCGCTCACGCCGCCGGCGCAGGCGAGGGGTCCGCGGGGGGCGGGGGGGCCGGGGGGGCCGGCGGGGCCGGCGGGGCCGGGGGGGCCGGCGCTGGGGGCGCTGCCGCGCTGGGCCCCGCCGCGCCGCCCTGCCCCGCCCCCCCGTCCTCACCCTCGTCCTCGCCGCCTTCCTCGGTCATCTCGTTCAGGAACGCCATGAGCTTGTCGGCGAGCTCGGGAGTCATCCCCGCGATCTTGTCCACGTCCTCGCGCTCGAGATCGAGGATGTCCTGCAGCGTCTTGTGGCCGGCCCGCGCGAGCACGTCCACCAGCTCCGCCGGCAGCCCCTTGAGCTCGCGCAGCGCGACCTTGGTGGCGGCGTCTTCTTCGGGCGGCAAGGGCGCGAACAGCGGGCCTTCCCCGCCGCGCTCCAGCCACTCGCGGCTCGAGTACAGGTCGATCTTCCAGCCGGTGAGCTCGGAGGCGAGGCGCACGTTCTGTCCGTTGCGGCCGATGGCAAGCGACAGCTGGTCCTCGTCCACGATCGCCTGAATGGTCTTGGTCTCCGGATCGGAGAACACCCGCGCCACCCGCGCCGGCGCGAGCGACAGCTTGGCGAACCGCTCGGGGTCGGGAGACCACGGCACGATGTCGATGCGCTCGCCGTTGAGCTCGTTCACGACCGCCTGCACGCGCGAGCCCTTGAGCCCCACGCACGCGCCCACCGGGTCGATCGAGTCGTCCCGCGAGGAGACGGCGATCTTGGTGCGGCTCCCCGCCTCGCGGGCCGTGGCGCGGATCTCCACGATGCTCTGCTGGATCTCCGGCACTTCGAGCTTGAACAGCGCCTTCACGAACAAGGGGTCCGCGCGCGACAGGATGAGGCGCGGGCCCTTGGGGGTCTCCTCGATGCGCTTGAGCACGGCGCGGATGGTGTCGCCCTGATGGAAGTGCTCGCGGTGGTTCTGCTCGCGGTAAGGGATGATGGCTTCGGCCTCCCGGAACTTCGCGAGCATCACGACGATCTTACCGCGCTCGATCTGCTGCACCTCGCCCGAGAGCAGCTCGCCCACCTTGTCCGTGAACTCCTCGCGAATGCGCGCCCGCTCACCCTCCCGCACGCGCTGGATGATGCGCTGCTTCGCGGCCTGCACGGCCGTGCGGCCGAACGCCTCGAACGGCACTTCCTCTTCCAGCACGTCCCCCACCTGGAAGTCCGGGTCCTCGAAGCGCGCCTCCTCGAGCGCCACCTGGGCGCCCGGATCCTCCACGGTCTCGACCACCGTCCGCAGCACCACAATCCGGATCGTACCCTTCAACTCGTCGATCCCGATCTCCGCCCGCACGTTGGGCCCGTAGCGCTTCACCAGCGCCGCGTGGAGACCGTCCTTCAGGAGATCGAGCAGCTCCGCGCGCTCGAGCTGCTTCGTGCTCGTGAGCTCGCGGATCGCGGAAACCACTTCACTCGTGCTTGTCATCATTCGGTCCTTTTCACCAATCCACCGCCAGGCGCGCATCGCGGATGCCGGCGAGCGGCACCGGTCGCGGCGCGGCGCCCTGGGGCTCGAGAATCACCGTCGCCTCGTCGGGCACCGCCACGATCCGGGCGCGCACCCGGCCCAATCCCGCCACCGTCGCCTGGACCTCCCGGCCGACGAACCGCACCCAGTGCTGGTGCCAGCGGAGCGGCCGCTCGAGTCCCGGGCTCGACACCTCGAGGATGTAGCGGCGGCCCAGCGGGCCGTCGGCGTCGAGCCACGCCTCAAGCGCCCGGCTCGCCGTGGCACAGTCCTCCACCGTCACACGCCGCGGTGGCTCGCCGGGCGGCCATTCGATGCGCACTTGAACGAGCGGCCGGTGCTGCGTGCCGCCGATGCGGAGGTCGGCCAGTTCGAGCCCCAGCGGCGCCAGGCGGACCCGAAACGACTCGACGAGACTGTCGGAGAGCATAAAAAAAAGCGCGGGCCGAACTTCGCCCGCTTCACCGGCCCGGAATCTAGCCGCCGGGCGGCGCGTGTCAAGCGCGTGGTAGCCCGAGGTAGGCGACCATCCGCCCGTCGCGCCCGCCCGAGGCGCGGTGCGAGAAGAATTGCTCGCGGTGGTGTGCGCTGCACCACGGCGAGGTCGAGATCTCGGTCAGCCCGAGCGCGCGCGCCTGCTGCATCAGGACGGCGCGCAGGTCCACGTGACCGGGCGCGGTTTCGGGGCGCCCGCTGAACTGCGTCAGCACTTCAGAACCTACTTCATAACACTCGCCACAAATACTAACCCCGCAATGCATTACGATTTCCGAAGCGCGCACGAACGCCTCCCGCCGCACCAGCTCCACGCCGCGCTCCAGGATGCGCCCGGCCGCGCCGCGCCACCCCGCGTGCAGCAGGGCGACGGCCTGCTTGTGCGGCACGGTGAGATAGACGGGCACGCAGTCCGCGACGGTGATGGTGAGCAGCATCCCCCGGGTCCCGGTCGCGTGGCCGTCGATGCCGTCGAGGATCAGCCAGCCGTCCGCCGTCTGACGGTGCCACTGTACCAGCGTGCCGTGCACCTGGTGCGCGAGGATGAGGGCTGGGAAGGCGGAGCGGAACGCGGCGCGGAAGGCGCGCCACCGCGACATCACCTGCCCCACGTTTTCCTCGCTCCACAGGCCCAGCGAGAAGCCGCGGCCGCGGGTCGTGATCCCCGCCACGACGCCGTAGCGCTCGGCCCATTCGTGGAGCTCCATGCGTGGCACCGCCGAATCGCCGACGGGCTGTTCACGGAGGACGGCAGCGACGGCAGAGGCGGCAGGGACGGCACGGGGGTCGGTCACGTACCATCCTCCTTGCCGCCCGTGCCGCCTTTGCCGCCTTTGCCGCCTTCGTTGACGCGCTCAATCTGCGCACCGAGCGCGCGTAATCGCTCGTCGATGCGCTCATAGCCGCGCTCGATCTGTCCAATGTTGTGGATCACCGAGCTCCCCTCGGCGCCGAGGGCCGCGACGAGCATCGCCATGCCGGCGCGAATGTCGGGGCTCTCGACCACGCCGCCCCGCAGCGGCGACGGCCCCGCAATCACCGCACGGTGGGGGTCGCACAGCACGATGCGCGCGCCCATTCCGATCAGCTTGTCCACGAAGAACAGGCGCGATTCGAACAGCTTCTCGAACACGAGCAGCAGCCCTTCGCACTGCGACGCGACCACGATCGCGATGGACATCAGGTCGGCCGGGAAGGCCGGCCACGGGCCGTCCTCGAGCTTGGGAACGTGGCCGCCCAGGTCGGGGCGGATGCGGCGCTCCTGGTCGGCATCGACAATGAGCCGCGCACCGTCGAGCCGGGGCCGCACGCCCAGCCGCTCGAACGCGAATAGCGTGGCGCGCAGGTCCTCGCCGCGCACGCCATCGATGGTGACGGCGCCGTTCGTAGCGGCCGCGAGCCCGATGAACGAGCCGATCTCGATGTGGTCGGGGCCAATGGTGAACGGCGCGGCCCCCCCCTTGAGCGGGGCGCCGCCGTCCACCGTGAGCGTGTTGGTGCCCGCGCCGTCGATGCGCGCGCCCAGGCCCGACAGAAAGCGCGCCAAGTCCTGGACGTGCGGCTCGCCGGCAGCGTTGCGGAGGACCGTGGTGCCGGGGGCGGCGACCGCGGCCATGAGGGCGTTCTCGGTCGCCGTGACGCTTGGCTCGTCGAGAAAGATGTCGGCGCCAGCGAGCTTCTTGGCCTCGAGCTGGTAGGTCGCGCCGACGGTGACCTCCGCTCCCAGGCGCTCCAGCGCGAGGAAGTGCGTGTCCACGCGCCGCCGGCCGATCACGTCTCCGCCGGGGGGCGGAAGGTGCACCCGGCCGAAGCGCGCGAGCATCGGCCCGGCCAGCAGAATGGACGCGCGGATGCGGGCGCACAACACCGGGTCGAGCTCGCGCGGCTCGGCCCGCGCCGCGTCGACCTCGACGCTGTTGGGCCCCGTCCATTGCACTGCCGCCCCCAGATGCGCGAGCAGCTCGAGCATCGTCTCGACGTCGCCGATGTGCGGCACGTTGTCGATCCGGCAGAGCCCGTCGGCGACGAGCGTCGCCGCGAGGATGGGAAGAGCCGCGTTCTTGTTGCCCGCCGGGCGGATCGTGCCCTTCAGCGGGCGGCCGCCCGTGACTGCGAAGAACGGAGGCATGGGTGAGGCAAGCTATGACGCGGCTTGCGCCGGCGTCAAGCGTTCGCGAACGTACGCGACGTGAACGTGAGTCCGGTTCTCGCGCTCGCGGGACTCGCCGTCGTCGGCCTGCTCGCGACGCGACTGCCGCGGCCGCGGTGGCGTCACGTGGCGAGCCTCGACGTCCTGCTCGCCGCAGGCGGTCCCCTGGTCCTCCTCGGACTCGCCCTCGGACCCGGGATCGACCTGCTCGACCGGCCGGCGCTCCGGAGCATCGCCCCCGTGACGGCGCTGGCGATCGGGTGGCTCGGGGCGGGGCTCGGCGCGCGGTTCGAATGGCGCTATGTGCGCCGCATCCCGCGCGCCCGCTGGCGCCTCGCCCTGCTCGGGGCGACCGCAGCGCTGGCCGCCGTCGCGCTCGCCGCCCGGCTCGCGCTGCGTCTCGCCCCCGCCCTGGGCGCCGCGTGGGTGCCGCGCCTCCCGGCGATCCTCACCCTCGGCGCGATCGCCGCGGCGTCGGGACCCGTGGTCGTGGCGCTGCTGGTCCCCATGGTGGGGATGGGGCGCCGCACGGCCCGCGCGACCGAGCTCGGAGCGACGCTCGAGACCGCCTACGCGGCCCTGCTCCTGACGGTCCCGCTGGCCCTGCACCGCCCGCACCCGTCGAGCGCCGGCCCGGAGCTCGGCTGGCTGGCGGCCATCGTGTTCACCGCGGGGAGCGGCGCGCTCGCCGGCATGGTGTATGTCTCGCTCGCGCGCCTGCGGCCGGCGCACGAGGACCTGGGCCTCGCGCTGCTCGCCACCCTGCTGTTCGGCGCGGGGATCGGCTACGCCGCCGATCTCTCGCCGTTCGTGGTGTGCGCGCTCGCCACCGCGCTGATCGTGAACGTCGCCCCCGCCCCCCGACGGCACGTCGTGCGGCAGGTGCTCACCCGGTGGACGCCCGCCGCTTGCGCCGTCATCCTGCTCGTCGCGGGCGCGTCGCTCGCGCTGCCCACCGGCTGGATCCTCGTCGCCGCGCCGCTCGGCGCGGTGGCACGCATCGCCGCCAAGTGGGCGGCGGTGCGGTACGGGCGGGGCCTGCTGCAGCTCACCGCAGTCCCGCCCGACGCCGGGCTCGCGACGGCTGCCCAGGGCGCCGCGGCGGTCGCCCTGGGGCTCAACTTCGCCATCATGTACGACGGCGGTGGCGTGCTGACCACGGTGGTGTTGGGAGTCGCCGTGGCCCAGCTCGCGGCGCCGCCCCTCCTGCGGCTCGTGCTCGGAACGACGCCGGCGCCGTTGACACAAGCGCCCGCGCTCCCCGAGCTTAGTCGCGGGCGCTCGACCGAGCTTACGACATGATCCCGACCTGGGTGGCGGTGGTGACGGGGATTTCCCTCGCGATTCTGGCGTTGTCGGCCATCGCGATCGCGCTGTCGTCGGTGATCGCCGCGCTGGGCGTGCGTGCCTTCCTGCGGGTCTTCCGCGAGCTCGCCGGCCCCGCACTGGGCGACGTGCGCCAGCTCGTCACGACCATCCGCACCGAGGCGGAGGGTCTGGTCGGGACGTCGCAGGACCTGCGGGGCCGGATCGTGAGGGCCGCGGACGCGGCCGAGGCGCGGCTCGCCGACCTGGACGCGCTGTTCGAGGTCGTCCAGGAAGAGGTGGAAACGACGGCGCTCGACGTCGCGGCGACGCTCCGCAACGTGCGCCGCGGCCTCTCGCTGCTCGAATGGGGTCGCCGGGCTCTCAAACGGCGGAGGAAGCACTGAGGGGGACGGGGAGGGGCAAGCGCTTGCTCGCCGCGGTGGCGGTCGCCCTGGTCGGGATCGTCCTCTTCCCCGCCGTGGCGCACGCCTGGACGCCGGGCACCCACATCTATTTGGGCGAGTCCGTGCTCGCGAACCTGCACCAGCTCCCCGCCGTGGTGGCCGACTTGCTGCGCGCGTTCCCCTACGATTTTCTGTACGGCAACATCGCGGCCGACACGTCGATCGCGAAGAAGTACGCGCCCGTGGGACGCCACTGCCACGCGTGGCACGTGGGTCAGGAGATTCTCGACCTCGCGCCCGCGGACCCGCTCCGGGCCTTCGGCTGGGGGTATCTCTCGCACCTCGCAGCGGATACCGTGGCGCACAATTTCTTCGTCCCGCGTCAGCTGGTGCTCACCTCGAGCACGACCGGGCTGGGCCACAGCTACTGGGAGAGCCGCTTCGAGACGCACCTCGGCGACGCGTACGCCCGGGAAGCGAAGGATGTCATCCTGCGGGACCATGCGCCGAGCGACGCCCACCTCGATTCCATCATCTCCCCAACGCTCTTCAGCATGCGCACCAACCGCCGGCTGTTCCGCGGGATGGTGCACCTCACCGAGAGCGAAAGCTGGCGCTGGGCCTTCCAGCTGATCCTCGAGAACACGCGCTGGGACCTGCCCGATGCCGACGTGGAGCGCCACATGGCGGTGGCGTTCGAATACGTGATGGAGACGCTGGGCGAGGCGGACGCCGCGGCACGGCGGCTCGACCCCGCTGGCGCGCAGGCGCTCGGGCTCGCCAAGCGCATGCGACGCACGGCGCTCCAGGAGGGCGGCCGGGAGGATCCCGAACGGATGGAGGAGACGGCCGAGCAGCACTTCGGACTGCCGACGCCGGCCCTGGAATACTGGAAGCAGTCGCAGGCGCAGCGGCCGTGGCGCGATAGGGCCGACTAGGACGCCAGCTGCTCCTCGATCACCCGCTGCGTGAGCTTAGGGTCCGCCTTACCCCGCGACACCTTCATCACCTGCCCGATGAAGAACGGCATCAGCTTCGTCTCGCCGTTCTTGTAGCGCGTGACCTCGGTCGTGTGCGCCCCGAGCACCTCGCTCACCCACCCTGCGACCACGCCCGTGTCCGCCACCTGCACGAGGCCGAGGGCCTCGGCCACGTTGCGCGGCTCGCCGCCGCGCTCCGCCACCTCGCCGAACACGCGCTTCGCCGCCTGGTGCGACAGCGTGCCACCCTTCACGAGGCCGATGAGCTGCGCCAGGGCCGACGGCGGCACCCGCAGCGTCTCCTCGTGGTCCTTGGCATCCGCCAGCACTTCGGTCCGCACCCAGTTCGCCGCCGCCTTGGGCTCGGCCCCGGCGTGCACGACGGCCTCGTAGTAGTCGGCCACCGCGCGTTCGGCGGTGAGCACCGCCGCGTCGTCCACGCCCAGCGCGTACTGGGCCGTGAACCGCTCGCGCTTGGTCGCCGGCAGTTCGGGAAGCGCCGCGCGTTGCTCCTCGATGAACTCGGGCTTGAGAACGAGTGGCGGTAGGTCAGGATCGGGAAAGTAACGGTAGTCGTGGCTCTCTTCCTTGCTGCGCTGGGGCCGCACGCTGTTCGTCTTGGCATCGTAGAGCATGGTCTGCTGTTCGACGGTCCCTCCGGCCTCGAGCAAGGCGATCTGCCGGTCCCGTTCGACCGTGAGCGCCTTCTCGACGTACGCGAACGAGTTGATGTTCTTCACCTCGACCTTGGTACCGAGCGCGGTCTCGCCCGCCCGGCGCACCGAGACGTTGGCGTCCACGCGCAGGCTCCCCTTCTCCATGTCGCAGTCGGACGCGCCGGCGTACTCGAGCACCTGCTTCAGCGTGAGGAGATAGGCCCGCGCCTCCTGCGGTGAGCGGAAATCGGGGCCGGTGACGATCTCGATCAGGGGCACGCCGCAGCGGTTCAGGTCGATCGCCGTCTCCTTGGGGAACCGATCGTGCAGTAATTTCCCGGCGTCCTCCTCGACGTGCAGGCGTACGATGGTAGCCGTCGCTATCCCTCGCTCCGGTGACAGGTACGACAGCGTGCCATCCGTCGCGAGCGGCTGCTCGAACTGTGAGATCTGGTAGCCCTTCGGCAGGTCGGGATAGAAGTAGTTCTTGCGCGCGAACACGCTCTTCGCGTGCACGGTGCACCCGAGCGCGAGCGCCGCGCGCGCCGCGAGCTTGAGCGCCAGCTCGTTGGGCACCGGGAGTGCGCCCGGCAGCCCGAGGCACACCGGGCAGACGTTCGTGTTGGGCGGGGCGCCGAACGCCGCGGAGCAGCCGCAGAACATCTTCGACACGGTCCGGAGTTGGACGTGCGTTTCCAGGCCGACGACCGTCTCCCATGCGGCCGGCATCAGGCCTCCGTCGTCGCGGGGACCACCCGCTCCACGGCGTAGGCGGCCTCGATCAGCTCGTCCTCGAGGAACGCCTGGCCGATGAATTGTCCGCCGATCGGCAGCCCTTTGATGCGCCCGATCGGCAGCGAGAGCGCGGGCAGCCCCGCCAGGTTCGCGGTGACCGTGAAAATGTCGGACAGATACATCGCCACCGGGTCCGCGAGCTTCTCCCCCGCCTTGAAGGCCGCGGTGGGTGTCGTAGGGGTGAACAGCAGATCCACGCCGCGGTCGAACGCGGTGCGGAAGTCCTGGGCGATCAGCGCGCGCATCTGCTGGGCCTTGCGGTAATAGGCGTCATAGTAGCCCGACGACAGCACGTACGTGCCGACGAGGATGCGCCGCCGCACTTCGGCGCCGAAGCCCTGGCCGCGCGTGGCGCGGTACAGCGCCCGCACGTCCACCGCGCCGTCGAAGCGCGGACCGTAGCGCGCGCCGTCGTAGCGCGCCAAGTTGGACGACGCCTCGGCCGGCGCGATGATGTAGTAGGTGGCGACCGCATAGGGGGTGTGCGGCAGCGACACCTCGCGCACCGCCGCGCCCTGCTCCCGGAACAGCCGGATCACGCGGTCGCAGGCGCGTCGCACCGCGGGGTCGAGATCCGGCGGGAAGTACTCCTTCGGGATCCCGATCACGAAGCCCTGGAGCGACTCGGGCACCGTGGGGAGGCGCAGCGGATCGCGGTCCTCGCACGTCGAGTCCTTCGGGTCTCGCCCGCTGATCACCGACAGCACGCGCGCCGCGTCGTGCACGCTCCGACCCAGCACGCCGATCTGGTCGAGCGACGAGCCGAACGCCACGAGCCCGTAGCGCGACACGCGTCCGTACGTGGGCTTGATCCCCACGACCCCGCAGAACGATGCCGGCTGCCGCACCGACCCGCCGGTCTCCGAGCCGAGCGCGGCGGGCACCGCGCCCGCGGCGACGAGCGCGGCCGAGCCGCCCGACGAGCCTCCCGGCACGCGGGCCTTGTCGAAGGGGTGCAGCGTCCGCCCGTACACCGAGTGCTCGGTGGACGAGCCCATCGCGAACTCGTCGCAGTTCGACTTGCCGGCGATGAGCGCGCCCGCAGCGCGGAGTTTGGCCACGGCGGTGGCCTCGTAGGGCGAGCGGTACCCCTCGAGGATCCTGGAGCCACAGGTCGTCGTGAACTCGAGGGTGCAGATGTTGTCCTTCACCGCCACCGGCATGCCGTACAGCACGCCCGACGGATGCGCCCCTTGGGCCTGGGCGAGCAGCGACTTGCGGAGATCCTTGGGCGCCGTGAGGCAGGCATTGAAGCGCTTGGCCTTGACGAGGCGGTCGGCCGCCGCCTTGGCGCTCGCGAGCGCTTCGCTGGGATCACTCACGATTCGGCTTCCTCGAACTGCCCGAGCTTCGGCACCACGAAGAAGCCGTCCCGGAATGCCGGCGCGAGCTTGTCGGGCCCGAAGGCCAGCGGCCAGGGCTTCACCTCGTCGGCGCGGAACCGCACGGCATCCGGCCCCGGCACGAACGGCTTCACGCCTTCGCTCGCCGGCACGCTGTTGATTTGGGCTACGTAGTCGAGAATGCGCGACATCTGCTCGGCGAGCAGGGGCAGCGCCTCCGCGTTCACGTCGAGCTCCGCGAGCCGCGCGATCTTCAGGACCTCGTCATGCGTGACGCTCATGCGCTCTCCCACTCGCGCTCGAGCCCGGCATACGCGACGAGCAGCTGTTTCATGCCGATCTCCGCATCGTCGAACTGCACGCTCACCTTCAGGTCGCGGCCCGAGCCCGAGACCGCCCGCACCACCCCGCTGCCGAATTTGCGGTGACGCACCCGCTCGCCCGCGACGAAGCGCGGCACGTCCTGCGATACGTCCACGTCCCAATCCACGGGGAGCGGCGCCCGTGCCGCGCGGCGCGACGCCGCGGTGCGCGTGGTCCCGGTCCGGTCCCACAACGGGGTCGTGCTGCGCTCCTCCAGCGCCGTCGCGGGCACCGCCTCGAGAAAGCGCGACGCCTCCGACAACTCCAGCCGCCCGTTCCGATAGCGCGTCCGCGCCCATGAGAGATACAGTTTTTCGCGCGCACGCGTGAGCCCCACGTAGCACAGTCGGCGCTCCTCCTCGAGCCCGCCCGGCTCGCCCGCCGCCCGCGCGAGCGGGAACAGGCCGTCCTCGAGTCCCGCGAGCGCCACCACCGGCCACTCGAGCCCCTTGGCCATGTGCACCGTCATCAGCGTCACCCCGGTCGGATCGCCGGTCCCCTGGTCGGCGGACGTGACGAGCGCCGCCTGCGTGAGGTAGCGCTCGATGAGCGTCGCCCCCGTCCCCCCCGTCCCCCTTCCCCCTTCCTCGGCCTCGTCCCCCACCTCATCCCCGTCTTCTCCCGCCGTCTCCGCCCACTCCGCCGCCCCGGCGATCAGCTCCTCCACGTTCTCCACGCGCTCGACGCCCTCCGGACCCTCCTCGGCCAGGTAGCGGACGTACCCAACCGCTGCCACGATCTGCTCGAGCACGGTGGCCGGGTCCGCCTGCGCGTGGCGCTCGCGCAACCCGTCCACGAGCCGCGCCAGCCCCGCGAACGCCTCCCGCACATTGGGGCGCAGGTCGGGGATCCGGTCGGCGGCCCGCGCCGCCGCCAGCAGCGGCTGCCCCCCGCCCCACTGGGCGGCGGCCTTCAAGAGCTGGGCGAACGAGGCGTCCCCGATCCCGCGCCGCGGCACGTTCACGATGCGGGCGAACGCCTCGTCGTCCGCGGGGTTCGCGATCAGGCGCAGGTACGCGAGCACGTCCTTCACTTCGCGGCGCTCATAGAAGCTCACCGCGCCGACCAGCCGGTACGGAATCCCCCGGAACCGGAACGCCTCTTCGAGCGGGCGTGACTGCGCGTTGGTGCGGTACAGGATCGCCATTCCTTCATAAGGGACGTCCGATTCCGCCGCGCGGCGCGTCACCTCGCCCGCCAGCCATTCGGCTTCGTCCCGCTCGTCGGCGGCGGCGAGCAGGGTGACCGGCTCGCCCCCCTGCTTGGCGGTGAACAGCGTCTTGCCGAGGCGCCGCGCGTTCTCGGCGATCACGCCGTTGGCGGCGTCGAGGATCACCTGGGTCGAGCGGTAGTTCTGCTCCAGTTTCACGAGCGTTGTGCCGGGGAAGTCCTGCTGGAACGAGAGCATGTGGCGTACGTCCGCACCGCGCCAGCCGTAGATCGCCTGGTCATCGTCGCCCACCACGCAGAGGTTCCGATGCTCGGCGGCGAGCAGCTTCACCAGCCGGTACTGGGCGGCGTTCGTGTCCTGAAACTCGTCCACCAGCACGTGGTCGAAGCGGCGCTGCCAGTAGCCGAGCCGTTCGGGGTGCTCCCCGAACAACACGAGCGGGTATAGCAGCAGGTCGTCGAAGTCCATGGCGTTGGCCTGCCTGAGCGCGGGGCCCAGCACCGCGTAGATCTCCGCCGCTACCCGCGCGAGCGGGCTTTCGGCGCTCGCCCCCAGCTCTTCCGGCAGGAGCATGCGGTTTTTCGCGCCCGAGATGATGGCGTGAATGGCGCGCGGCGGGTACGCCTTGGGTGAGAGGCCACGCTGCTCGAGCAGCCGCTTGATGAACGACTCGGAATCATCCTGGTCGTAGATGGTAAAGTTCGGTCCGAAACCGAGCAGCGCCGCCTCGCGGCGCAGCAGCCGGGCCGAGAGCGCGTGGAATGTGCCGATCCACAGGCCCCGCGGGTCGGCGCCGAGCAGTGTCGCCACGCGGGCGCGCATCTCCCCCGCGGCCTTGTTCGTGAATGTGACCGCGAAGATGCGCGCGGGCGCGACGCCCCGCTCCTGGATCAAGTAGGCGATCCGCGCCGTGAGGACGCGGGTTTTCCCCGAGCCCGCGCCGGCGAGCACGAGCAGCGGGCCGCCGGGATACCGGACCGCGGCCTCCTGGGCGGGATTGAGGGCCAGGCTCACTTCGCGCTCACCAGCGGGAATTCCAGCACGAACTCCGCTCCTGCGCCGTTCGGCCCCGGGCGATACAGCAGGCGCCCTGCGTGCTGCTGTTCCACGATGCGGCGGGCGAGGGCCAGCCCGATCCCCCATCCCCCGGGCTTGGTCGAGACGCCTGGCTCGAACAGCTGGGCCCGCACGTCAGGCGCCACGCCCGGGCCGTCGTCGCGTACGGTCACGCGGGCGGTCCGTGCGGTCGCCTCGACCGCGACGTCGATCCGCCCGCCACGCCCCGAGAGCGCGTCGATCGCGTTCTTGATCACCGCCTCGAGCGCCCATTCGACGAGCACGGAGTCGCCCAGCGCCGTGGGACCGGGCCCCGTGGCCGCGAGCGACAGGGTGACGGGGCTCGCGAGCGTGGGCAGGCGGGGCCGGAAGTAGCTCACGACCCGCTCGGCCACGGCGCCGAGCCCGATCGGCTCGCGACGCGCCGGACGCCCGATCCGCTCGAACCGCTTGGCCACCCGCTCGAGCCGCTCCGCGTCGGCTTGAAGATGGCTCGCGACCTCGGCGGCGGTGGTATCCGGATTATCGCGCAGGTAGGCAATCCATCCCGTGAGGCTCATCAGCGGCGTGCCGAGCTGGTGCGCCGACTCGCGCGCCATCGCGGCCCAGAGCCGATCGCGGGCCGCGGCGACCTGCGAGCGGTACGCCCACACCGCGAGCACGACGAGACAGAAGAACACCGCGCCCTGGAGCGCGGCGAGGCCGATGAACCGCTGCGCCACCGGCAGGGCGCCGTAGTGGATCGTGCCGACGCCCGGCTGCACGAGCGGCAGGTTCTCCCGGTCGAGCCGGGCGATCCACGCGCCCAGCCGCGCCGGATCGGCGGCGACGCCGGGGGGCGCGTTGTCGAGCGCCGTGATCCGCCCCGCGGTGTCGGTGACCACGATGGGGATGCCGAGCGAGCGGACCTGGCGGGCCAGATCGAGCAGCGCCTCCGTCGCGGCGTCGGGGTGCGGGTCGTTGAGCCCCGCGAAGACCCTGCCGAGGAGCCGGCTCGTCTCACGCGCGTCGTCGCGCAGGTGCCGCGCCACCACCCACGCGTAGCCCACCGTCATCGCGCCGAGCAACAGGGCCAGCCCGACGACCGCGGGGGGCGCCGCGCGTCGCAGCGCGACGTTACGCGCCACCGGAGACGGCGGCGAGGCGGTCGGTCCCGAGATACGGCGCCAGCGCTGACGGGAGCGTCACGGAGCCGTCGGGCCGCTGGTGCGTCTCGAGCAGTGCCGCCAGGGTGCGCGGCAGCGCCACGCCGGAGGCGTTGAGGGTGTGCACGAATTCCGGCTTCGCCCCCGGGCCCGGCCGGTAGCGGATGTTGGCGCGCCGCGCCTGGAAGTCGGTGAACGTGCTCGAGCTCGAGACCTCGAGCCACTGCCCCACCGCCGGCGCCCAGGCCTCGAGGTCGTAGGTCTTGGCGCTCGCGAACCCCACGTCACCGGCCGCGAGCAGCACCACGCGGTACGGCAGCTCGAGGCGCTGCAGCACCGCCTCCGCGTGCGCCGTCATCTTCTCGTGCTCGGTCGGCGAATCGGCGGGGCGGGCGAACCGCACCAGCTCCACCTTGTCGAACTGGTGCACCCGCAGCAGGCCGCGCGTGTCCTTGCCGGCGGCGCCCGCTTCGCGCCGGAAGCACGGCGTGTAGGCCGCGTAGGCGAGCGGCAGGCGGGCGCCGTCCACGATCTCGTCCCGATGCAGATTCGTCACGGGGACTTCCGCCGTGGGCACGAGGAAGAGGTCGTCCGGCTCGGTGCGGTAGGCGTCCGCCTCGAACTTCGGGACCTGGCCCGTCCCCTGCATCATCTCCCGCTTCACGACGAACGGCGGCTCGAGCTCGACGTACCCATGCTCGCGCGTATGCAGGTCGAGCATGAAATTGATGAGCGCGCGCACCAGCTTCGAGCCCATCCCGACGAACAGCGGGAATCCTGAGCCGGCGACCTTCGCGCCGCGCTCGAAGTCGAAGATCCCGAGCGCCGCGCCCAGCTCCCAGTGCGGCTTCAAGCCCGGCTCCCGCGGCCGCGGCGTGCCCCACGAGCGCAGCACCGCGTTGTGCGAGGCATCCCCGTCCGGCAGGTCTGGGAGCGGCAGGTTGGGCACGTACAGGGCTTGCTGGTCGAGCTCGGCTTCGACGCGGCGCAGCTCCGCCTCGAGCCCGGCGACCCGCTCCCCCAGCTTCTTGCGCTGCTCGCGCACGGCGACGGGCAGCTCGCCCTTCTCCTTCATGAGCCGCGCGTCGGCCTTCGCCGCTTCGTTGCGCTCCGCGTGCAGCTGGTCGAGCTGGCCCGTGAGCGCGCGCCGTTTCATGTCGAGCGCTTCGAGCGTATCGAGCAACTTGGTCAGCGTGGCGTCGCCACGCCGGGCGAGCGCCGCCCGCACCTGCCCGGGCGAGGCGCGCAGCAGCTTGAGGTCGATCACACGGTTACTGCTTCGGCAGTCCCGGCTCGAGGCCGCGGTAGCCGCAGTTCTGGTCGCTCAGAATCTTGAGGTCGATGCGCCGCCCCCCACCTGCCCGCGCTGCGGCCGACGTGTCGACGGCCAGCACCTGCAGCTTGGCATAGAGCGACACCGTGATTCCGGTGACGCACGTGATGGGTCGGGCCCGCACCAGCACCACGGAGTCCGGACGGACGACGAGGGCCGAGTCGAACTCGTAGCCGCCGGTGGGCGCGATCTTGATCGAGTCGAACGGCGTCCTCGAGCGCTGCAAGCCTGACACGGTGCCCAGGTGCATCGCGCCTGTCGGCAGCAGCACCGGGCGGCCGGCCGTATCGACGTCGAACGCGAAGTCGAAAACCGTCGACAGATCGGTGCGCACCCGCAGCTCGCCCTGCACCAGATAGGCCGACGGATTCTGCAGCGCGATGTCGGTGAGCGCGTCGGAGAGCGCGAACAGCGAGACCGTATCGACCGTGTTGCTGTCCGTCGCGGCCGGCAGGCCCGTGGGCGTGCTGCACGCCGGCGCGAGCGCGGCGAGCCCCGTGGCGATGAGAGTGAGCGCGATGCTCGAGCGGCGCGCGGACATGCGGTGCCGGGAAGATACCGAGCCGCGTCCAAGTGGGTCAACCCACGATCACTGCTTGACTTCGCTAGTCCCCATTCCTAGCTTGGCCGCCGTATGGCGACGATCCGCGACGTAGTCGACGCGCTCAGCCGGCGCGCGGGAGTCGACGCCGTGGTCGTGGTCGGCCGGGACGGGTTGCCGATCGACTCGCGCACCGGCAACGGCGTGGATGCCGAGAACGTGGCCGCCCTCGTCCCCGCGGTGATCAACGGGATGGCGCAGCTCGGCCAGGCCGGGGGGCGGGGAGAGTTCGGCACCGGCGTGCTCGAGTTCGGCTCCGGCCTCGCGGTCGTGTCCGTGCTCAACGCCGATGCACTGCTGGTCGTGCTGGTGCGGCCAGCCACCAACGTGGGCGCCCTGCTCTACGACCTGCGTCGCCATCGCTCGGCGATCGCCGGTCTGCTCTGAGCAGGAGCCGCCCGCGTTGTCGCCCGCCCCCCCCCCTCCCTCGCCCCCCACCCGGCGGCACCTCCTCGTTGTGGACGACGAGCCGCATATCGGGCTGTTGTTGCGCCCGCACCTGGAGCAGCTCGGGTACCGCGTGAGCCTGGCCAAGAACCTCGCCGAGGCCCGGGCGGCGCTCGCCGAGCGCGCGGCGCGCCCCGACGCCCTCTTGCTCGACCTGCACCTGCCCGACGGCTCCGGCCTCGACCTGCTGCGGGAGCTGCGCGGCGGCGCCGCGACTCGGACGCTGCCGGTCATGGTGCTCACGGCGGAGGGTGAGGACCGCGTCCTCAACGAGGCCGAGGAGCTGGGCGCGTCGCTCCTGACGAAGCCGTTCAGCCCGTCGAAGCTCACCGCCCGCATCGCCGGCATGCTGGGCGACGCACCGCCGGGGGAGCACGCGTGAGCATCTGGGCCGTCATCCTCGCAGGCGGCTCGGGGACCCGGTTTTGGCCGCTGTCCACCCCCGAGCGGCCGAAGCAGCTGCTGCCGCTTGCGGGCGACCGCCCGCTGCTGACGCAGGCGGTGGAGCGGCTCGACGGTCTGGTGCCGGCCGAGCAGGTCCTGGTCGTGACGGGCCCGTTCCTGGTGGACCAGGTGGCGCGCATCGTGCCGCAGGTGCCGCGCGCCCAGATCTTCGCCGAGCCGCGGGCCGCGTCCACGGCGCCGGCGCTGGCCTGGGCGGCGCACTGGATCTCGCAACGCGACCCCGGCGCCCAGATGGTGTCGCTCCACGCCGACTGGGCCGTAGGCGACGACCGGGCCTTCCGCGCCGCGGCGCGCCACGCGCTCGGCGTCGCCCAGGAGTACGACGTCCTCGTCACGGTCGGGGTGACCCCGACGCGCAACGAAACGGGGTACGGCTATATCGTGCCCGGGAAGCCGCTGGGCGGCGGGCGGGCGGTGCGACGCTTCGTCGAGAAGCCGTCCGCCGCGCGCGCCGCGCTGCTGCGGCGGCGCGGCGCGCTCTGGAACACGGGCCTCTTCGCCTGGGGGGTGGCGCGCTTCCTGGGCGAGGCGGGCGCGTATGCGCGCGAGCTCAAGGCCGGGTGGCCGGCGCTCGCCGCCGGCGACGTCGCCGGCTTCTTCGCCGCGGCGCGCCCGGTGGCGGTAGACGTCGCGGTGCTCGAGCGCTCCAAGCGGCTCGCGGTCGTGGCGGGGACGTTCCGTTGGGACGACATCGGCTCGTGGGACGCACTGCTCCGCATCCGCAGCCCCGACGCGCGTGGCAACATCGTGGTCGGCAACGTCACGCTCGCCGATGACGTGCGCCGCTCGGTGATCTGGTCGGAGAGCGAGCACCTCGCGGTGATCGGGCTCGAGGACATGGTCGTGGTGCGCGCCAACGGCCACACCCTGGTGATGCCCACGGGACGCGCCGAGCACCTGCGCGCGCTCGTGCAACGACCGTGACGCCCGCGCTCTATCTGCTCGACCCCGATCCCGCGCCCGGCTGGGCGCCGTTCGCGGGCGTGCGCCCGCTGTCCGAGCTGCGGGTCGGAGCGCACCTCGTGCGCGAGCGGTGGGAGGCGTTCCTGGGCACGGAGGTCGCGGAGATCTTCGCGCTCCCCCACCTGGCGGGGTTCGCGGAGGCGGGCGTCCCCACCGTGTCGCCCCGCCACCCCGTTGCCGGACCGGCGCTCATTGGCTCTTCCACCTTTGCACCTCGCGGGCTCGCGCCGGCGCTCGCCGAGGAGGGGGGGCCGTTCCGGCTGACGTGTGGCGGGATGACGGTGGGATGGGGGGTCGGGCCGGGCGCCACCTGGGACGGACCGCAACCGCACGCCACGGCGCACGAGGTGGCCGGAGTCGTGCTGCACGGCGTGCACGACGTGATCCGGGCGCTCGAGCCGCTGCTGCGCGAAGATCTGGTCGGGCTGCTGGGCGAGAGCGACGCGATTCCCGCGGGCAGCACCGTCCTGGGCGATCCCGCGTGGATCGCGCTGCACGATGCCGCCGTCGAGCCCGGCGTCGTGTTCGACGTGCGCCACGGGCCGGTGGTGCTGGAGAGCGGCGTCGAGGTCCGGTCCGGCGCCCGCCTCGAGGGTCCGCTCTGGGCGGGCGCGAACGCGCATCTGTTGGGCGGCGCGATCCGCGCCTCGGCGATCGGCCCGCGCTCGAACGTCCGCGGCGAGGTGTCCAATTGCGTGTTTCTCGGGTATGCGAACAAGGCGCACGACGGGTTCGTGGGCCACTCGGTGATCGGCCGCTGGGTGAATCTCGGCGCGGGGACGATCACGTCGAACCTGAAGAACACGTACGGCACCGTGCGACTCGACGTCGCCGGAACGGCGGTTGACACTGGGATGCAGTTCCTGGGCACCCTGATCGGCGACCACGCCAAGACGGCGATCGGCACCCTGCTCGGCACGGGGACGGTGATCGGCGCGGGCGCGAACGTGTTCGACGCAGTGCGGCCGCCCAAGTACGTGCCCCCGTTTGCTTGGGGAGGGAGCGCGGACGGCGCGGCACGGGTGAGCCGGGACGGGTTTCTCAAGGTGGCGGAGCGGGTACTACCGCGGCGCGACGTGGCCCTGGACCACGCGCTGCGCGCGGCGCTCGGCCGCATCTATGACTGGGCCACGCGCTGAGCCCGGCGCGCGCCCCTCACCGGGCCGCAGCGGGGCGTGCATATTTGTAGGCTCGGGGGAAACGGCGTGCGGATGACAGAGACCCAGTACCGGCGAGTCGGGAAATTCGAGCTGCACGAGCTCATCGGGGAAGGCGCGATGGGCGCCGTGTGGAAGGCCTACGATTCGGTCGTCCGCCGCTACGTCGCGCTGAAGCTGCTCCCCAGCGCGGTCGGCCGGTCGACGGACGCGCGCGACCGTTTCCTGCGTGAAGCGCGCGCCGCCGGGGCATTGCAGCACCCCAACATCGTCACGCTGTACGAGCTCGGAGAAGCAGACCGCCAGCTCTTCATCGCGATGGAGCTGGTGGCCGGGCGCGACCTGAGCTCGCTCATCGCGCTGCGCGAGCCGCTGGCGCTCGAGCGCAAGCTCGACATCGTGATCGAAGTGTTGCAGGGACTGTCCTACGCCCACGAGCGCGGCGTGATCCACCGCGACATCAAGCCCTCCAACGTGCGCATCGCCTCGGACGGCTCGGTGAAGATCATGGACTTCGGCATCGCGCGTCTCCAGTCGGCCGAGGTGACGGGGTCGGGCGCGATCGTGGGCACGCCGACGTACATGGCGCCGGAGCAGATCACGAACGGCGCGATCACGCCGGCGACCGACCTGTTCGCCGTCGGTTGCCTGCTGTACGAGCTGCTCTCCTACCAGAAGCCGTTCGAGGGCGAGACCGTCCACGGCGTGCTGTACCAGGTGCTTACGACGGACCCGAAGCCGTTGCGCACCATGGCGCCGTCGATCCCCGCGGCGCTCGAGCGCGTCGCGTCGAAGGCGATGAACAAGGTCCCCGAGGAGCGCTACGAGACCGCCCGGCAGATGCAATCCGCCTTGTTCAGCATCCGCGCCGCCCTGTCGGGCGCGTCGGAAACGACGGCGCGGCTTGGCCCCCGCTGGACCCCGTTCCCCGCCGTCGCGCTGCGACTCATCACGCACGCCCCGATTAAATGGCGGGCAGCGGTGCTGACGGCCCTGATGGTCACGGCGCTGGTGCTGCTGTACGTGTCGCGCCCCTTTTCGCCCTCCGCGGCGCCGTCGTCGGGCGGCGATGTCTCCGGCGCGACCCTCGACTGGCTCGTCACCTACCCGCTCCCGTCCGGCCTCAACCCGGCGCTCGCGGCGCAGCGCGACTCGACGCTCGCGGCGCGCCAGCGGGCGCGCGGTGCCGGCGCGATGAAGAACAACGTCCCCACCCTCATCCTGGCCGAGACGATGCTCCTGACGTCCGAGCGGGCGCTGCGCTCCGGCGACCCGGCGCGGGCCGCGAGCGGTTACGCCGGCGCGGTGCCCATGTATCGGAAGGCGGAAGCCGAGGCGGCGGCGCTGCGGCGCGACGCCGAGCAGGCGATCGCGCGCGCCACCCCCGTGGTGAACGCCTTGGCGACGCGTCCCCAGGCGGGGCGCGCGGCCACGTCACTGGCGCGCGCGGAGTCCGGGTACGCCGCGATGGACTACGTCGTGGCGCGCCTCGCGGCGCTCGACGCCGAGCAGGTGGGCGTCGCGGCCGGGGTGGCGCCGCCCTCGCCGCAACCGGCCGAGCCACGCCCCGGCATCGACGTGCTGCTGCAGGACCTGGAGCGGGCCGTCTCGAGCGAGCGGGTGGGCAACTTGCAGACGTTGATGCCGGTGATGGCGGACAAGGACGTCGCGGCGTGGCAGAGCTTCTTCCGGCGCTACACCCAGCTGACGGCGCACTACACGATCGAGCGGTTCGCCGCGCAGGGCAACCAAGCGCACGCGACGGTGCGCACCGTCTACACCTACGTCCCGGCGGGCGGCGGCGCCCAGGGCGAGACCCGTCTGCGCCAGGCGATCAACTTCACCAAGACCCCGAGCGGTTGGCGCATCGCCAACATCCGGGAGCTGCACTGAAAGGCGCTGGCCTCAGTCCCAGGCGCGCTCGGTCGGTGGTGGCGGGGGCGGGATGGCGAGCGAGTCGGCCCGGGCCGTGGCCGGCCCCACGCGACGCAGCGTCACCGGCTTCTCGAGGTCGCCGCCCGACAGCGTGAGCTTGTCGCCCTCCAGTTTCATACCGTAGACCTGCCACACGCCATCTCCCAGCGTCAGCCACAGGCTGTCCCCCACCACCCGCCAGCGGGCCACTTGGTCGCCGAACTGGGCCGAACTGTCGCTCCGCACTATGATGTGCCGGATCTCGTCCTCGGCTTTGGCCTGCCATTTTCCTTCCAAGCGCGGGCGGTGGACCGCCTCGGTAGTCTGCGCGGCAAGGCCGGACGCCACAGCGAGGGAACAGGTAATGGCAAGGACGAAGCGCAACGGCATAGACATATCTTACCCCAAATAGCAAGGAGGGAGCAGAGAACCCCTGCTCCCTCCAGCCTGTTCATCTCTGGGCGTCTGTGCGTCTAGGTCTTAGTACATCCCGCCCATGCCGCCGCCGCCGGGCATCGGCGGCGCCTTGTCCTTCTCCTTCTTCTCCACGACGACGCACTCGGTCGTCAGAAGCAGCGCAGCGATCGAGGCCGCGTTCTGGAGCGCGGTCCGGGTGACCTTGGTCGGGTCGATGACGCCGGCGGCGACCAAGTCCTCGAACGTGTCCGTCTGGGCGTTGTAGCCGAAGTTCTTGTTCTTGGCTTCGCGCACCTGCGACACAACGATCGAGCCCTCCTGACCGGCGTTCTGCACAATCCACCGCACCGGCTCCTCGAGCGCCCGGCGCACGATGTCGACGCCGATCTTCTCGTCTTCCTCGGTCGCCTTCGCCTTGTCGAGGACTTTCTGGCACCACAACAGCGCGACGCCGCCACCCGGGACGATGCCCTCCTCGACCGCCGCGCGCGTCGCGTGCAGCGCATCCTCCACGCGCGCCTTCTTCTCCTTCATCTCGGTCTCGGTGGCCGCGCCCACGTTGATCACCGCGACGCCGCCGGCGAGCTTCGCCAACCGCTCCTGCAGCTTTTCTTTGTCGTAGTCCGAGGTGGACTTCTCGATCGCCGCCTTGATCTCCTTGATGCGGCCCTGGATCGCTTCCGACTTGCCCTTGCCGCCGACGAGCGTCGTATTGTCCTTGTCGATCACGATCCGCTTCGCCTGCCCGAGATCGTTGAGCGTCGCGTTCTCGAGCTTCAGGCCCATCTCCTCCGAGATCACCTGCGGCGCGCCCGTCAGCTTGGAGATGTCGATCAACATCTCCTTGCGGCGGTCACCGAAGCCCGGCGCCTTGACGGCGCACACCTTCAGCGTGCCGCGGAGCTTGTTGACGACCAGCGTCGCCAGCGCCTCGCCCTCCACATCCTCGGCGATGAGGAGCAGGGGCCGCCCGGCCTGCGCCACCTTCTCGAGGATGGGCAGGAGGTCCTTCATCGAGGAAACCTTCTTGTCGTGGATTAGGATGTAGGCGTCCTCGAGCACCGCCTCCATCTTCTCCGGATCGGTGATGAAGTAGGGCGAGAGGTAACCGCGATCGAACTGCATCCCGTCCACCGTCTCGAGCGTGGTCTCGAGGCCCTTCGCCTCCTCGACCGTGATCACGCCGTCCTTGCCGACCTTCTCCATCGCGTCGGCGATCTTCTCGCCGATCTCCTGGTCGCCGTTCGCGGAAATCGTGCCCACCTGGGCGATCTCCTTCCGCCCCGCCGTCGGCACCGAGATCTTCTTCAGCTCGTCCACGACCGACTCCACCGCCTTGTCGATGCCGCGCTTGAGCGACATCGGATTCGCCCCCGCGGTCACCGACTTCAGCCCTTCGCGGAAGATCGCCTGCGCGAGCACGGTCGCGGTCGTCGTGCCGTCGCCCGCCACGTCCGAGGTCTTGGTCGCCACTTCCTTCACCATCTGGGCGCCCATGTTCTCGACCGGATCCTCGAGCTCGATCTCCTTGGCGACGGTGACGCCGTCCTTGGTGATCGTCGGGTTGCCGAACTTCTTGTCGATGACGACGTTCCGGCCCTTCGGACCGAGGGTCACCTTGACCGCATCGGCCAGCTGGTCCACACCCCGCTTCAGACGGGCGCGGGCCTCAACGTTGAACTCCAGTTGCTTCGCAGCCATGTCGTTCTCCTCCTAGACCTCAGCTGAGCTTCGCAATGACGTCGGATTCCTTGATGAGGATGATTTCCTCACCCTCGAGCTCCACCTGGGTGCCGCTGTACTTCCCGTAAATGACGCGGTCGCCCACCTTCAGCTCCATCGGGACCAGCTCGCCCTTCTCCCGCCGCCCAGGACCGACGGCGATGATCTCGCCCTGAATCGGCTTCTCCTTCGCCGTGTCGGGGATGTACAGCCCGCCCTTCATCGTCTCCGTCTCCTCCATGGGCCGAATCGCCACACGGTCGGCAAGCGGGAACAGCTTGAGCTTCGTCTTCGTAGCCGTTGCAGGTGCCATGGTGCCGTGCCTCCAGCTCGGTAACGTGGTGCTAAGTACTTGTTGCACAGGTGCGTTAGCACTCTCGTTCGATGAGTGCTAAGTCCGCCGTGCAGGAATCTCTCCGGGCCGGGGGCCCGTGTCAAGAGGGTGGCAGTGGTCGTTTCAGGGCGGGGTTCGCAGCCAGGGAGTCGACGATCGCGCGCACCCGCGCGGCCGTGGTCGCGCCCAGGGAATCGAGCGGCGCCGCGACGGCGGCTACGATCGCTCCGGTGCGGGTATCGACCAGCCGCACATGCAGCCACGTCAGGGCCGGCGGCTCCACCTCCCGGAGCGTAAACGCCAGCAGGTAGGCCGTAGGGCGGCTGCCGCCTTTCACCTGGCGCCGCACCGTGAAGCCGCGGCGGCGCAGCTCCTGCGCCAGCTCGCGGCCGAGCGAGTCCCCGCGGGTGATCAGAATCTCGTAGGCCCGCAGTCCCGTCGGTTGCTCGTACTGGGAGGGGGGAGCGCACGCCGTAAGCAACGTTGCGAGTTCCACGACACCAAGTTGCAAGAGCCTGGGCGCGACTCGCGGTTCTCGTGCAACGTGGCCTCGTGGCGTCGTAGAACGGTTCACGGGATCACCCGCCTCGCCCCCACCCAGCGATCGAGCCAGTAGGCGCCCTCCGGGTCGGCGGGGTCGAGCCGCGAGAGCTTCACTCCCCGGTTCGAGCTGTGGATGAACTTGAGCTCGCCGACGTACATCCCGACGTGCGTGACGCCGGCGCCGGGACGGGCCGAGAAGAGGAGCAAGTCTCCAGGCCGGAGCGCGTCGACGACGGGCGTCACTTCCGCACCGGCGCGCGCCTGGTCGCGGCTCATGCGGGGCAGCCGGATGCCGTGCTGGGCGTACGCGTACTGGATCAGCCCCGAGCAGTCGAACCCATTGTCCTGGGTGCCGCCCCACACGTACGGCGTTCCCAGCGACTCGATCGCCGTCTGGACGACGTCGCCGGCATTGCCGCTGAAGGTCGTGGGCGGCTCGGGCGGCGGCAGCTCGGGTGGAGCACTGTACCCACCCCTGCCCCGTCCCCCGTCCCCCCTCCCCAATCCGATGGAGACCCCGATGGCGGCGCTCACGCCCCGGTGCGCGTCGCTCCTGGGCCGCCAGAATCCCCGGGGTCCGCGGTCCTCCAGCCGATAGCGGACCTCCGAGCCGATCGCAAACCACGAGCTCGGTCGCCACTCGAGGCCGCCGCCGATGCTCCACAGCGCCGCGAGCTCCTGGGTGGACGTGTCGGTCGAGAGGCCGAGGTCGAGCCCGGCGAGGGCATAGGGACCGAGGGTCGCGCGGCCGCGCCAGCCCTGCAGCTCGTAGCCGAGCCCGTAGAACGCGCGGCGCCGCCCCAGCGAATCGTGTACCAGCACGGCGGCCGCGAACCCGTGGGTGAACTGGCCGCCGAGGCGCGAGCTGGTGCGGAACTCGTACACGTCGGCGCGATTGCCGTTGTACCAGCGGCCGAGATGGAGCTCCATTTCGCGGCCGTCCCCTTGCGCGACGAGCGTCGCGGGAACGAACAGCAGGGTCGCGAGGCCCCAGTGCCTAGTCGGCGGCGGCAATCGCCCGGTGCTCTTCCGAGGCGCGTGGCGCCATGTGGTGGGACAAGAGATGGGGGACGCGGCGCATGAAGCGGACCCACATGGCGAGCGCGGCGAACCCGAAGATGGCGGCCCCGAGCGCGGCAACGCCCAGCATGACGAGGGGGCGCGATAACCGCGCCGCGACGACCGCGCCAAGCCACAGGCCCGCGTACGACGCGCCCCACGCCAACACGGGAGTGAAGAGCCATCCCAGCACCACGAGCAGATGGGCGAGCCAGCGTGGCACCGCCGTCCCCTCCTCCTTGCGCGCTAGCCCTTCCGGGCGAGCGCGACGACGGCGAGCAGCGCGACCATGACGGTGAACGCGAGTCCGGTCGCGAACGGCAGCGTCCAGGTCACGCCAGCGAGCCGGGCGATCGTGACGACGAGCAGCGTCCCGACGACCGCGGGCAGCGCCCGCCGCGCGAGCGTCGCCTCGGCGCGCGCCGCCTGCCGTGCCGTGACGATGCCACCCGTCCAGGCGAGGAACGTGCCCAGCATCCACCAGATCGGCAGATACCACCACGTGCTCCCGCCGCCGATCGCGTCCCACGTCCAGGGGTACGCCTTCAGCGGGCGGAACACGACGATGTCGATCGCCATGAACACGATCGTACCGACGAGCCCGGTCGCCGCGGCACCAGCGATCCCCTCGACCTGACGGGCCGCCGACCACTGGGCGGGCAGGAAGCTCGCGGCGATGCCCGCGGCGAGGACGATCAGCGCTTCGACGCCGCTCCGCAGGCCGCCCGTGGCCGGGAGGAGGCGGGAGGCGGCGAGAAACAGCACCACCGCGAGCGCCGTGATGACGCCCAGCTTGGCGCCGCCGACGGTGACGGTGCGAAAGTCCGAACGGTCTGTTCCTGCGGGTGCCGCCGTGGCCGACATGCTGTCGCCGCTCCCCGGTTGGATGAGTCGCTCCGCGAAATCTAAGCCCGTGGCCTCAGCGGGCAAACACCAGCAGGACCGTGAGATCGGTCACCGCCCACGCGCCGAGCGCCCGGTACATGCCGCGCTGGTGATCGGCCGGGGTCCAGCGGGCTTGCCCCGCGTACCAGGGCCCGAGCACGACCAGCCAGGCCGCGAACGGCACCACCAGCAACACGGCGGCGGCGCCGGCGCCGAGCCACCACCCGGCCCAGCCGAACAGGGCGAACGCGACGAGCGTGCAGCCGATCGCCACGGCGACACTCGCCCGCATCCCGAGGATGAGAGCGAGGGTGCGGTCGCCGCGACGGCGATCCTCCTCGAACTGATACAGCTGGGTGAGCGGATAGAGCCCCGCGAAGAGCGGGCAGAATCCGAGCAGCACCAGCGCGTGCCCGGCGTCGAGCGGCCGGCCGGTCGCCGCCCAGGCCGCGAACGGGGTGAGCGTCCCGAAGCCCCACATGTTGATGAGCCAGTCCACACCGGCCACGGCCTTGAAGCGGAACGGCGGCACCGAGTAGAGCAGCGACAGCGCGAAGCAGAGGGCGTAATCGAGGCGGAACGCGGACGGCAGCGCGAACGCGAGGAGCTGGCCCCCCGCGAGCAACGCCACGCTGAACGCGAGCAGGTGGCGCGGCAGCGGCGGTGGCGTGATCAGGTATCCGATGTCGCCCTCGTCCTTGTCGAACACGGAATTGATCGCGAGCGTCCCGCCGTTCAGACAGATCACCCACAGGGCGAGGGCGAACAGCACCGGGAGCAACTGCTCCCCGCTCCCGGCTCCCTTGATGCCGACGGCCAGGACGTATCCCAGCAGCGTGTGCCCCGCCATGATCGGCCATTCGGCGGGGCGCATGTGCAGGACGTAGGAGAACAGCTCGCCCGGCAGCACGCGGTAGCCCCAGCGGCGCCAGGCGTTGAGCGTGCGGGCGTCCGCTACCACTTCAGCCCGAGCGCCGTCGCGGCGAATCGCAGTCCGGTCAGCGTCAGGTCGGGGTGCACCGATTCGATCTCGCGCACCAGCGGCGCCACGAGGGCGGCGAGCCCGCCCGTGGCGATCACCTGGGGAGTCTGTTTATTGGGCCACTCGGCTTTGATGCGGCGCACGACGCCGTCCACCGCGTCGGCCGTGCCGAGCAGCACGCCCGCGCGGATCGCCTCGTCGGTGCGGCGCCCGATCGTGTGCGCCGGCGGCGTCAGCTCGGTGGCGGGGAGCTTCGCCGTCCCCCGGATCAGCGCGTCCGAGGCGGTGCGGATCCCCGGCATGATCACGCCGCCCAGGAAGCGGCCTTCGGCGGTGATGCAGTCGAACGTGGTCGCCGTGCCGAAGTCCACGACGATGGTGTCGCGGTGGAAGAGCTGCGCGGCGGCGAGGGTGTTGAGGATGCGGTCCGCGCCGACCTGGAGCGGTTCGTCCACGTCGAGCTCGATCGGGAGCGCCGAACGACCGTCCACGACGACCGGCCGCACGGTCGTGGCCCGCTCGACGGCCTCACACAGCCCCTGCGTGACGGGCGGCACGACCGAGGCCATGACGGCCGCGCGCACTTCCTGGGTCGAGCGCCCCGCCTGGGCGAGGTAGGCGGTGAGCGTGGCGGCCCACTCGTCGGGGGTGCGCTGCGGCGTGGTCGTGAGCCGCCAATGGGACTCGAGGCTGTCGCCGCGAAACAGCCCCACCTTGGTCTCGGTGTTGTTGATGTTGATCGCGAGGAGCATGGCGCCGCTAAGATAGACGGTCGCTCAGGGCGCCGCTACGCGAGCTCGACGTGCCCTTCGTGCACGGCGACGGTTATCCCGCCTGAATCCACGAGCAGCGCGCCGTCGGCGCGGACGCCGTCCGCCCGCCCCACGGCCGGTGTGCGGAGCTGGCGCCCGCGCAGCCAGTCGCGCGCGGCGAAGGCCGCGCACTCGACGGGCGAAAGGCCCGCTCCCCCACCCGACGCCGTCCGGGCGAGCGCGGGGACCAGGCCGTCGAGCAGGTCGATGCGGCGCACGGCCGGCAGCCACTCGACCAGCGCGACGGCGCCTCGCGCGACCGCCGCCGGAATCGCGTTGCGTACGTTCACTCCGACGCCGAGCGCGAGCCACTGGGGTGTGTTTCCCTGCCACCGCCCCTCGCACAGGATCCCCGCGAGCTTGCGGTCGCCGAGCAGCGCGTCGTTGGGCCACTTGAGGCGCGTTTCGGGGCGGCCCAGCAGCGCGTCCACGGCGTCGGCGACCGCCAGCCCGGCGCGAATCGCCACGGCGGCGAGCTCGCTGCGCGCCGGCTTGAGCAGCATCCCGAGCCAGACGCCCCCCGCGGGTGAGTGCCAGGTGCGCCCATCGCGCCCGCGGCCCGCCGTCTGCTCTTCGGCAATCACGGTGGTCCCGGGGGGCGCGCCCTGGGCGGCGAGGGCGTGAATCGCGTCGAGCGCGGAGCCGAGTCGGGGATGCAGGTCGCAGCGCGGCACGTGCCACCGGCCCGCGAGCTCGCCCGCGGGGACGCCGTCCAGGGTCAGCGCCACAGCCCGTACAGGATCGTGAGCACGCCGACCGTCCAGCAGTAGGGGGCGAACGCGTAGAAACGCCCGCGCCGGAGCAGCGCCACGAGGAACCGGATGCTCCAGATCCCGCTCACGAAGGCCAGGGCGAAGCCGACGGCGAGCGGGAGCGCGCCCACCGCGGCGATGTCGACGGACGCGTGACGTCCCTCGAGCAACGCCGCGCCCGCGATCACGGGTACCGCGAGCAGGAAGCTGAACTCGGCCGCCGCGGCCGGGGCGAGACCACCCCACAGCGCGGCGCAGACTGTGGAGCCGGATCGGGAGACGCCACGAAACACCGCCGCTACCGCCTGCGCGAAGCCGATGGCGACGGCGCCCGCGACGGTCGGCTCGGGCCGTGCGCCCCCCCCCAGCCGTCGCGTGGACCAATTCATGAACCCGGTGAGGATGAAACCCGTCCCCACGAGCACGAGGGAGGTGGCGGCTGCCTCGACCTGGTGATGGAACAGCGCGCCGATCACCCCCGCCGGCACGGTGCCGAGCACGAGCAGCCCGGCGGTCCGCAGGTCCTCCGGCCGCCGCCCGGCGACGCCACGCACGATCCGCCACAGCCGCGCGCCGTACACGACCAGCACCGACCCGAGCGTCGCCACGTGGAGCGCCACCTCCACGAACACGCCCGGCGCACGCACGCCCGTCACCACCTCCAGGACCCTGAGGTGTCCCGAGCTCGACACGGGCAGGAACTCAGCCAGCCCCTGGACCAGTCCCAGAACCGCCGCCTGCCACAGCGTCACGTCACCCGGCCGGCCACGAGGGCCACGATGCCCACGAGCATCGCTCCTTTCAGCAGCAGGGCGTTGCGCCGGGCGCGTCCCGCGATCAACCGGGTGGCGACGAGGACGACCGCGACCTGCGCGAACAGGGCGACGAGGAAATAGGCGGGTCGGTAATGCGCCAGGGCGGGGAGCACGAGCGAGAGGGGTACGAAGAGGCCGGCGAGGGCCGCCGCCACGCGCTCGGCCCGGCGCGGTCCCAGGGCGATGGGCAGGGTGCGTCGCCCCAGCGCACGGTCGCCCGGCGCATCGTCCAGGTCCTTCACGATCTCGCGCACCAGGTGGATCCAGCCGGCGAGCGTCCACGGCACGAGGCCGGCCGCGGGCCGGCCCACGGCGAGCGCGCCGTAAAAAAGTGGCAGTCCCGCGACGAGGGCCACCGCCACGTTCCCTCCCCCGGGGACGGCGCGCCGCTTGAGCACGGGTGAGTAGACGATCATCACGGCGAGCGCGCCCAGCCCCACGAGCACGGCAGTCCCGCTCACGAGCCCCGCCGCGGCGACCCCGACGAGCGCGCCCGTCACGACGTACAGGTCGGCGGTCCCCCGCGCGATCCGGCCCGCGGCGAGGGGCCGCCCGCCCGCTGGCCGGTTCACTCGGTCCGCCGCGGTGTCCCAGATGTCGTTCAGCACGTTGCCCGCCGCGCCGAACCCAGCCGCGGCGAGCGCCGCGAAGGCGAGCTCTCGCGGCGTGGTGAAGGCGCCCCGCGCAATCCAGCCTCCGGCGAGCACGCCGGCCGCCGCGATGAGGAGATTGTGCGCCCGGACGAGCCGCAGCACGTCAATCACGCAGCACGTCCTGATACAGCGCTTCGTAGCGCGGCACGACCCGCTCGGCCGAGAACTCGAGCGCGCGCGCCGCGGCGGCCCTGCGGAGCCGGGCGTGGAGGGTCGCGTCCTTGAGCACGGCCACCGCACGCTCCGCCAACTCGTCCACTGCGCCCACGGGCGCCAGGTATCCCGTCTCGCCGTCCACCACGACTTCGGGAAGGCCGCCGACGCGGGTCGCGAGTACCGGCACACCGCACCCCATCGCCTCGAGCGCCGACAGCCCAAACGACTCCGTCTGCGACGGCAGCAGGAACAGGTCGCTGCCCCGCAGCAAATCCGCCACGCGGTCCACCTTGCCCGGAAAGCGTACGTCGGCGCGCAGGCCGAGGCGGTCCACTTCCTGCTCCGCGAAATCCCGGTCCGGCCCGTCCCCCGCGAGCACCAGGGTCGCGGGCAGCTCACGACGCACGGTCGCGAAGATGCGCACCACGTCCGCGAGCCGCTTCACCGGGCGGAAGTTCGAGACGTGGATCAGGATCTTGTGATCGGCGGGCGCCAGGGCGCGCCGGCACGTGCCGTCCGTCGCCGGGAAGAAGTCGGCCGGGGAGATGAAGTTGGGGATCACCTGCACGTCGCAGCCGATGCAGCCGAACGCTCGATACGTCTCTTCCTTCAGGAACTCCGAGACGGCCGTAACCGCGTCGGATCGCTCGATCGAGAACTTGGTGATCGTGAAGTACGAGGGATCCTGTCCCACGAGCGTGATGTCGGTGCCGTGGAGGGTCGTCACGACCTTCAAGTCGCGCTGCGCGAGGAGCATCTGCTTCGCGAGCCATGCGGTCGCCGCATGCGGGATCGCGTAGTGAGCGTGCATCAGCTCGAGTCCTTCGCGCAGCGCCACCTCGTGCTGCTTCACCGCGAGCGCGAGCTCGTAGGGCGAGTGCTCGAACAGCGGATAGTCCGCCGGGACCACCTCGTGGAAGGTGACGCGCTCGGCGAACCCGCCGCGCAGGCGGAACGGGCTCGCGTAGGAGATGATATGCACGTCGTGGCCGCGCCGGGCGAGCTCGAGGCCCAGCTCGGTCGCGACGGCGCCGGAGCCGCCGTACGTCGGGTAACAGGTGATGCCGATGCGCATCAGGCGTTTTCCGTCATCCGTCGTCCGTCATCCGTTGCAGCCCGGCAAGCCGTCCAGCGCTCGTGAATCTCGCGCGCCAGCGCCTGCGGGTCGCGGGTCGCGTCGATGGCCCAGACATCATCCGGACGACGGATAACGGACGACGGATGACGCAGTTGATTGCGAAACCACGTCTCCTGCCGCTTCGCATACTGTCGGGTCGCGGTGACGATCGCGTCGCGCAGCTCGCGCTGGGCGAGCCGCCCCGCCAGCACGGCCACGACCTCGCGGTACCCTACGCCATCGAGCCCGGGGGCCGCGGGCGCGACGCCGCGCGCGAGCAGGTCCTGCACCTCCCCGACCAAGCCGGCGGCGAGCATTCGGTCTACGCGCTCGGCGATGCGGCGCTGCAGCACGTCTCGCGGCAGCGTGAGGTGAATGTACCATGCCCGCATCGCCCCGGTCTCGCGCGCGTGCCCCTGCCACCAGCCGAGCGGACGCCCGGTGAGGAGCGCGACTTCGACCGCGCGCGCCGCCCGCTGCCGCCCCCCGCCCGCGAACCGTCGGTCGAGCCGCGAGGCCCAGTGCGCCAGGCGGGCCGGGGGCAGGCGCCCGGCCCAGGCCCGCAGCCGCTCGCGCCGCGCGGCGTCGAGCGGCGGCTCGCGGAACATGCCCTCCGCCAGCGCCCGGACGTAGAATCCGGTCCCGCCCACGACGACCGGCCGGCGGCCGGCCGCCCGCACCTCGGCCAGCCATCCCACCGCGTCACGCGCGAACCGGCCGGCGCTGTAGCGCTCGCCGGGCGCGATCAGGTCGAGCCCCAGGTGCGGCACGCGGGCGCGCGTGGCCTGATCCGGCTTCGCCGTCCCGATGTCGAGCTGCCGGTAGACCTGGCGCGCGTCGGCGGAGATCACGGTGACGGGCTCGAACTGCGCCCACGCGACCGCCACGGCCGTCTTGCCGACGCCCGTTGGGCCGATGATGACGGGCGTCAGGGGCCGCTCAGCTTCTCCCAAACCGTCGTTCCAGTTCATCCTTCGGGAGTTGCACGATCGTCGGACGGCCATGCACGTCGTGGGCGGGGAGGGTGGCCGTGAGCAACCGGGCCACGAGCTGGCGCGCCTCTTCGGGCTCGAGACGCTGCCCAGCCTTGATGGCGGCGCGGCACGCGAACGTCGCCGCGAACCGCTCCAGCCGGTTGGCGCCGCCGCGGAATCGGCCGCCCGCGAGATCGGCCACGAGCTCCTGGAGACAGCGCGCGGCGTCGAACCGGGGGTGCGGGTTCGGCGCCGTGTGTACCACGACCGTGCGCCCGGAGAAGGGCTCGATTTCGTATCCCACGCGGCGCAGCAGCTCGCGGTGCGCCTCGATCGCCTCGAGCTCCGGCGGCGCGAACTCGAGCGTGAGCGGCAGCAGCAACCGCTGCGCGGGCGCGCCGTCGCCCGAGAGCTGGTGCATCACCGCCTCGTACAGCACGCGCTCGTGCGCCGAGTGCTGATCTACGATCGCGACCCCGGAGTCAGTCTGGAAGAGGAGGTAGGTGTCGAAGACCTGAAGCAGGGGTGTCAGGGGCCGGGTGTCGGGTGTCAGGGACTCTGGAAACAACTCCTGCGGCGTGCCGGCGGGCATCATGCTACCGACGCCGGTCCATGCACCCCCGACACCCGACACCTGGCCCCCGACACCTAAGGGGGCGGCCGCGGCGAGCGGTCCGAGCGCCCGCCGCACCGCCTCCTCGACGACCTTCTCGACGAAGAACTTGTCCCGGAATCGCACCTCGAGCTTCGCGGGGTGCACATTCACATCTACGGCGTCGCCCGGCAGATCGAGGAACAACACGAGCGAGGGACGGTCGCCGGGCGCGAGCGTGGAGCGATACCCGGCCTCCGCGGCGCGCAGGATGAACGGGTCGCGGATCGGCCGGCCGCGCACGAACACGTACCCCTTCCGTCCCGCGGCTCTTGCCTGGGCCGGCCGCTGCGCGAAACCGCGCACCTCGAGCGGCCCCTCCCGGTGCGCCACGGGCAGTAGGGAGTCGGCGAGCCCGGCGCCCCACAGCGCGTGGACGCGGTCGCTCGGCCGCACCGCGGGGGGAAGGTCGAGCAGGGCACGCTCGTCGCTCGTGAGGGCGAACGCGACGTCCGGACGGGTCAGCGCGAGCACCGTGAGTGCCTCCACGACGGCCCGCGTCTCCGTCGCCTGGGCGCGCAGGAACTTGCGGCGCGCCGGCGTATTGAAGAACAGCGCCCGCACCGTGACCGTCGTGCCGTGCTGTCGCACGGCGTCCTCCACCGGCTCGCGCCGGCCCCCGGCGGCACGGAGGCGCGTGCCGCTCGCGCCGTCCGGCGACGTCTCGAGCTCGAAGCGCGACACCGACGCGATCGCGGGCAGCGCCTCGCCGCGGAACCCGAACGTCCCTACGCCGATCAGGTCGGCGGCCTCGCGGATCTTGCTCGTGGCGTGGCGCGACAGCGCCAGCTCGGCGTCCGCCCGGCTCATCCCCGCACCGTCATCGCTCACCCGGATCAGGCTCTTCCCGCCGTCCTCGATCTCGACCCGGATCGTGCGCGCACCGGCGTCGAGCGCGTTCTCGACCAGCTCCTTGACGACCGACGCCGGTCGCTCGACCACCTCGCCCGCGGCGATCTGGTCGGCGACCTGGGGTGCGAGCACGGCGATCCGCGCCGTCACAGGGGGACGACCTCGGAGGCAAGCACCCAGCCGCGCACCCCGTCGGCGCGCCACACCTCGAGCCACGCGCCGTACCGGCGCATCACGAGCAGCGCCGCGCCCGCCTGCAGCGCCGTGGCGGGGCTCGCGGCGCCATAGGGCGCCACGCGCACGGGGGTACCCGAGTCGACGACGATCGCGAGCGGTCGCGCGCGGCGCGCGGCCTCGCGCCAGGCGAGCCCTCCCGCCACGAGGCCCAGCGCCGCGAGCCCGACGACCGCGCTGCGCCGCGCGCGCGCCATCACGGCGCTCCACATGGCTAGCCACAGGACGGCGGCCGCGAGCGCCCACTCCGCCGGCGTGGCGACGCCGGTCGCGAGGAGCGGATCGCTCGCCGCGTCGGGGGTGGGGAGCAGCTCGTGGGCGCGCAGCATCAGCCGATCCCGGGGCGCCAACCGCCCGGCCCGCGCCCACGCCGCGAGCGCCTTGCCGTCCGCACCGGCGCGGTACAAGGTGGCGCCGAGGTCGTACCAGTGCGCGGGCACGCGCGGCTGAGCCCCGGCGCGGGCCGCGAACGAGTCCGCCGCGGCGCGGAGCGCCCCTGCCTGGTACAGCGCCTCGGCGCTCGGCTCCTGCGCACCCAGCGGGCGGGCCAGCACCGCGAGCGCCACGAGCGCCGCCGTTCCACCCCCTCGCCAGGCGACGCGGCGACGCCGGCCCGCCGGTTCGGCGCCCAGCACCCGCAGCACCTGCGCCAGCTCGGCGCCGAGCTCTGCCGCGTCGCCCAGGCCACGCGGGCCGTAGCGCGCCGCCCGCAGCCGGTCGCGCAACCGCATGACGTGATCCGCCACCGCGCTCTCGACCCCCGCCGCGCGCAGCGCCCGCGCCAACCCATCCCCATCGCGTGCCCGCGCGTCGGGGACGTGGCTCGCCAGCACGCCGTGGAACTCCCGCTCCAGCCGCCCCAGCCTGCCGGGCCGCGCCGGTCCTCCCCCGCCGTCGCTCCCGGCGCCCCCATCCTGAGCCAGCTCGTCGGCGGCGGCGACCTCGCGCGCGGCGCGGCGCCGCCACAGCCAAGCGACGAGCGGCGGCCCGACCAGCAGCGCCAGCCAGCCCCACGGCGCGAGATCGCGCGCCAGGGCGTCGCTCCACACCTCCGCCGTGCCGGGCATCAGGGGTGGCAGCGCGCGCGCGGCGCGCGGCTCCGTACCTGGCGCGACCGCCAGCGCGCGGGGCGCGGCGGTCGCGGCGCCATACGCGCCCGCGGCCATGTCGTAGTACGGGTAACGGATCTCGGGCAGCAGAAACGAGCCGGTGGAGTCGGGGACAACCAGATAGTGAAAGGTCTTCGTTCCCGCGATCCGGCCGTCGCGCGGCTCCACCCGCATGCCCGTCTCCCCGGCATACGCGCGGAAGCCCGCAGGCCAGCGGATTCCGGGCTCGGGCCAGAGCGCCACGTTGCCCACCCCCGAGAGCCGCGCCGTCACGTCGATCGGCTCGCCGACCCGGCCGTTCGCCGGATCGATCACGAGGTCGAGCGTCAGTCCCTGCGCTGCGACGCGCTGGTCTCTTCCCGCGGCCCGCCCTGACGCGGGGAGCGGCAGCGCCGTCAACGACACCGTATCGCTCCGGAGCGAGTACCGGTCCTCGCGGCTGAAGAAGGAGAAGCTGACCGGAACGGCATAGTCGACCACGGCCGGTGGAATCACGATCAGGCCCCGCGTGAGCGGGAAGACGGCTTGATGAGCGACGAACAGGTCCATCCAGCGGCCGCGCACCAGGCGCGACGCGGCCACCGCCGTCGGCGCCGCCCCCGGGTACGCCCACACGCCTTCGGGCGTCTGCATCGTCAGGATCGGCGCGCGGCGCAGGCGCTCGCGCACCTCTCGCGGAAACCACGCCGCGGCGATCACGTCCACCTGCTGCCCCACCAGCACGGAGTCGCCCGGGACGATCACCGTGACCGCCACCTGGTCGTTGCGCGCGGGCGGCGGTGCGGCGTCGAGCAGGCCGCGCGCGATGGGAGAAAGCGCGGTAGCGAGTCCCACCGCGGCGCTATCCACCGTCACCGTGATCGGCGCGGTCGCCACCTCGTGCCCGCCCTGCCGCACCCGCACCGGACCGATCACGAGCGTGCCGGGACGCTGGGCCCGGAGCGCGAGCTCGCGCGTCGTCGTGCGGACCGGAGCGCCGAGCCCTTCGATCGTCACCTCGGTGACCTCGCGCGAGCCGGTGATCGCGAAGCCGGTGAGGGCCGGAAGCACCACGGTCACGGGCTCGGCGGTGCGGCTGCGGGCGCGCACGGTGAGGCGCAGCTCCTCACCGGCCGTGAGCCGCGCGCGGTCCACGCGCGCCGTGACGTCCGGCGGCGCCCCTTGCAGCGCGGCCAAGAGCCCCAGCGCCGCGATCACCAGTCCTTCACCCCCGGCTCGACCGCCCGCCGGATGTGACCCGTGCGGTCGCGCCGCGTGTTCAGTTCCTCCTGACCGATCGAGCGCAGGATCTGATCCGCCTGGGACTGGCTCAAGCCGCCTTCAGCCCCGCCGCCACCCCGGGCGGCGCTGCCCCCCGCCCCGCCACCGCCCTGCGGTGCCCCACCACCTCCTCCGCCCCCCGCGGGCGGTGGGTTGTTCTGACTGCTGCTCCCCCCGCGGCGGCGCACCGCGAGCTCGAGGTTCCACTTCGCGGGGAAACTGTGCGGCTGGAGCAGCAGGGCCTCCCGATAGGCGCGCTCGGCATCAGCCAGGTGCGCATCGCGGTTGGCGCTGTCGGTTACGGCCTCGCGCAGCCCCAGGACCCCGAGATCGTACAACGCCCGAAAGCGGAGCTCGGGGTCGAGCGAGGCGGCGGCGTGTCCTAGGTCGGCCTGCGCCGTCTCGGCGTCCCCGGCGGCGAGGGCCGCGCTGCCAGCGTTGTACCACGCCGTGTCGTCCTGGCCGCGGCGCGGGATCTCGGCGACGTAGGCGTCGCGGGCCTGTGCCAGATCGCGGCGGTCCCAGGCTCGCTCCGCGGGCGAGCGGGGGCGCCGCGCCTGCTGGGCCCCCCCGGCGCGCGGCGTCCCGAGGGTCAGCAACGCCAGCCCGATCAGCGCCGCGGTCCGGCGCGAAGCGGCCTGGACCACGAGCAGCGTCACCGCCAGCATGAGGGGCAGCCAGGCGCGCGGTCGGCCGCGCTCGGCGCGCGCCTCGCTGGCGCGGGCGCGCTTGTAGGATGCGACGAGGTCGCGCACGGCACCCGCCTGGTCGGGGAGGTCCGCGGCGACGAGCGTGCCCTGCGCGGCGTCCGCCACCGCCCCGAGGACGTCGTCGCGGCGCGACGTTGCGATCACCGCACCGGCGTCGTCCTTCTGCCACCCGATGAGCGCGCCGCGCTCGTCGCGCACCGGGATGCGCGCCGGCGTGCGGCCGCCCTCCGCCACCAGGATCAGGTGGATCCCGAGGGACTGGAGCCGCTGCGCCTGCGCGACGACCGCGGGGAGGGTATCGTGCGCCTCGCCGTCGGTGAACATCACCAGGACGCGATCCGCCAGGTCGGAGCCCGCGCGCAGCAGCTCCCCGCTCTGGCGCAGCGCCGACGCAAGCCCGGTCCCGCCCTCGGATGCCACGTCGGGATCGAGCGCGTCCAAGTAGAGCGTGATCGCCGAGCCGTCGATCGAGAGGGGCGACAGGATGTAGCTCGAGCCCGCGAAGGCCACCAGGCCCAGGCGGTCGCCCTCCAAGTCTTGGACCAGGCGGCGCGCCTCGCGCAGCGCGCGCCCCAGGCGGCTCGGGCTCGCATCCTCGGCGAGCATCGAGCGGGAGATGTCCACGGCGACGACGAGCGACAGGCCTCGGGTCTCTGCCACGATCCGCTCCTCGCCCCAGCGCGGTCCTGCCAGCGCGACGACGCCCAGGAAGGCCGCGATCGAGAGCGCGGTGGGGCCGAGGCGTCCGGCCGCGAGGGCCCGGCGCACGGTTTCCTCCGACCACAGGCCGGCCCGCCGGATGCGCGCCCGCCGCGCCCACGCCGCCGCGAACCACACCGCCCCACCGATCAGGGGCGCAAGCGCCAGCACCACGGGGGCGTCGAAACTCATCAGGGCACCCGCACTGCGAACGTCGCGGACAGGACGATCTCGAGCGCCAGGGCGACAAGCCCGAGCGCGAGCGGCACGCGGTACGCTTCGTCGAAGCGGCGGTACACCACCTGCTCCACGCTCGACTTCTCCAACCGATTGATCTCCTCGAAGATGTGGCGCAGCGATTCCGTGTCGGTGGCGCGGAAGTAGCGGCCGCCGCTCGTGGAGGCGATCTCGGTCAGCAACGGCTCGTCGATCTCGACCGGCATCATCTGGTAACGCAGCCCCTCGAGCCCCTGCCCCATCGGGACCGGGGCCTGGCCCCGCGTCCCCACACCGATCGTATAGATCCGGATGCCGAACGACTCGGCCGCCTGAGCCGCGGTGCGCGGATCGACGGTGCCGCGGTTGTTGACGCCGTCGGTGAGCAGCACGATCACCTTGCTCTTCCCCGGCGCGCGACGCAGTCGGTTCGCCGCGGTGGCGATCCCCGTGCCGATGGCCGTCCCGTCCTCGAGCATCCCGATCTTCAGACCGCGGATGCCCTGCTCGAGCACGGCATAGTCGGTGGTGAGCGGGACCTGCGTGAGCGCCTGCGCGGCGAAGGCGACGAGCCCGATCCGGTCCGAGCTGCGGGCCCGCACGAACTCGATCGCCGTCTGCTTCGCCACATCGATCCGGTTCGCGGGTGCGAAGTCCTCAGCGAGCATGCTGCTCGACAAGTCCACGCACAGGACGATCGAGATCCCCTCGCTGCGCGTCTCGCTGCGCGCCGCCCCGACGCGTGGCCCCGCCGCGGCGACGATCCAGGCGCCCAGACACGCGCTCCGCAGCGTGACCGGTAGCCGGGCGACCCATAGCCGCTCCCCCGCTCCCGCGGAAGGTCGCACGTCGCTCATGCGGGTGCCCCGCAAGCCCCCGAGCCGGCGGGCCCGCAGCCACCACCACAGCGGCAGCGCGCCGAGGGCGAGCAGCAGGAGCGGCCGCGCGAAGCTCACGGCACGCTCCTGCGCCCCCCGATCTCCTGCGCCAGCCGGCGGGCCATCGTGGCGAGGGCGGCGATGTCGGTGCCGTGGGCGGAGGCGAACGCCACTCGGTCAAGCTGCTCCAGCAGGTCCCGCAGCTCCCGGAGCGACATGTCGGGTCGCGCCCGCTCCACCGCCGCCAGGCACTCGGCGGTGCTGAGCGCCGGGTGCGCCGCGGAGACGGCACCGGCGAGCGCCGCCCGGAGCCGCCATATTGCGCGCGCGGCCACGGCCTTCGGCTCCCCCGCGGCAAGCCAGCGGGCATCGGGGACCTCAGGTTCCAGTGGAACTGGAGGTGGGGCGGCCACCTCCCGGGGCGAGCGGCGGCGCCACGCGATCCCGGCCACGACCACGCCGGCAGCGAGGACCGCGGCGACGAGCGGCGGCAGCGGGTTGCGACGCTCGAGCCGCAGCGGGCCGATCAGGCCCTTGGGCTCCGGCCGCCGCAGCGTGTCCGGCAGGACGCTGGCGACGCTCAGGGTTGCCGCACCGCCCGTGGTCGAGTCGGCCCGCCCGTCCGGGCCCAGCCGCCAGATCGGGGGCAGCTCGAGCCGGTGCGGGCCCGGCGACCACGCCACCACGGGGTAGCGCACCACCCAGCCGGTCGGACTCCGCAGCACCGCGGGATCGCCGAGCGGCTCGACGTCCGCAGCCAGCTCGAGCTTCCCGGCCCGGACCCGCCACCCCGCCGGGACCGTGATCGTGCGCTCGAGCCAGATGGTGTCGCCGACGGTGGGGCTCGAGGGCGTCGCCACCCAGCCGCTCCCTTGCCCGGTCGCAAGACGCCACGACGCCACGACGCCGAGGACGGCTGGTGCAACGTGGCGTCGTAGCGCCGTGCCACGTGCTTTCATCGCTTGAGCCGTCTCGCCCGCTCGGCGAAGGCGCGCCGCAGCAGCGGAGCGTACGGCACATTGGTCTGGAGGGCGACCCGGTCCACGCCCGCCTGGATCAGTTTGCGAGTGCGGAGCTGCATCTGCCGCTCGGCGGCGACCCGGACCCGCGTGCGCGTGGGGCTGTGGCTCGTGTCGAGCAGCACGCGCTGGCCGGTTTCCGCATCCTCCAGGTCCACCCAGCCCGCGTCCGGGAGCTGTACTTCGCGGGGGTCGTCGATCGTGATCGCGACGACGTCGTGGTCGGCGGCGAGCCGCCGCAGCGGCTCCTCCCAGCCCTCCGCCCGGAAGTCGGACAGGACGACGACGATCGCGTGATGCCGCAGCAGCTTGGTCGCGTAATGGAGTGCTTCGCCCAGGTTGGTTCCCTGGCCGCGGGGCACGAACGCCACGAGATCCCGGATGACGCGCAGCGCGTGGGGCCGCCCCTTCTTCGGTCGCACCACGAACTCAACCTTGTCCGCGAACGTGAGGGCCCCCACCCGGTCGTTATGGCGCGCGGCCGCGAGCGCGAGCACCGCGGCCACTTCGACCGCGAGGCCCGCCTTCGTATAGGGGCGCCCGAACTGGCACGAGCCCGACTGATCCACCACGAGCAGCAGGGTGATCTCGCGCTCTTCGTGGAACGTCTTCACGAACGGATGCCCCATCCGGGCCGAGACGTTCCAGTCGATCGCGCGGAAGTCATCCCCCTGCTGGTAGGCCCGCACCTCCGCGAACTCGATGCCCTGACCGCGGAACACGGAGCGATAGTCCCCGGTGAAGAGGGTGTTGACGAGAGCCCTGGTGCGGAGCTCGATCCCCTTGACCTGCCGGAGGACCTCGGCAGTGACTGTCCGGCGGCGCGCCCGGACCGGGGACGGCGCGGCGCCCCGGCGCTCGCGTCCCTCGTACCTCACGGCACGTCCACGGCCTCCAGGATCTTCGCGATCACTCCGTCGGGGTCCATGTCCTCGGCCTCCGCCTCGAAGGTGAGGAGCACGCGGTGCCGCAGCACGTCGAAGGCCATGCCCTTCACGTCCTCCGGCACGACGTAGGCGCGGCCGCGCAGGAAGGCGTGGGCCCGAGCCGCCTGCGCGAGGTAGATCGACGCCCGAGGACTCGCGCCGAACGCGATGAGGGGCTTCAGCTCGGGCAGCCCGATCGCCTGCGGCTCGCGCGTGCCGCGCACGACATCCACGATGTAGTCCACGACCTTCTGGTCCATGAACAGTTCGGCGATGGCGCTCCGCGCGGCCAGGATGTCGTCGGCCTCGGCGATGCGCTGCACCTCGATCGGCCGGCCCGACGCCATGCGGGCCACGATCTCCTTCTCGGCGTCACGCGTCGGGTAGTCCACGCGGACCTTGAGCATGAAGCGGTCGAGCTGGGCCTCCGGCAGCGGGTAGGTGCCCTCCTGCTCGATGGGGTTCTGCGTCGCGAGCACCAGGAAGGGCTCGCCCAGGTAGAACGTCTCCCCGCCGATCGTGACCTGCTTCTCCTGCATCGCCTCGAGCAGCGCCGACTGCACCTTGGCGGGCGCGCGGTTGATCTCGTCGGCGAGCACCAGGTTGGCGAAGAGCGGCCCCTTCTTCGGGTAGAACTCTTGGGAGCGCTGGTCGAACACCATCGTGCCGATCACGTCCGCCGGGAGCAGGTCCGGCGTGAACTGGATCCGCGAGAACGCGATCCGCAGGCACTCCGCCACGGTGCGCACCGCCAGGGTCTTCGCGAGGCCGGGGACGCCCTCGAGGAGAATGTGCCCGCCCGTGAGCAGCCCCACGAGCAGGCGCTCGACCATCAGCTCCTGCCCGACGACCCGCTTCGCGACCTCGCGGGTCATCGTTTGCGCGAGCGCCGCGTCGCTCGACTTCACCGCGCGCGTCGTCATTTCAGCGCCGCCTCCGCCGCTTTGCGCACCGCCGGCTCCTTGTCCTTGCTGTAGAGTTCCAAGAGGCCCCGCGCCTCGGGGCGTGCGATGTGGCGCAGCCCCTCCACCGCCGCCGCGCGCACCGTCGGGCTGCGTCGATTCACCCTCCCCCCCGGCTCGGCGTGCCGGGCGAGCACCTCGAGCGCCTCCTTGGCGCCAAGGCGGCCGATGGCCCGCAACAACTCCGCCTGTACCCCTTCGTCGGGCTCCTGGTCCAGCCGGCGGATCAACACCGTGGACGACGCCGGGTCCCCCCCCGCGGCGACTGCCCGCGCGGCCGCCATCCGCACCGCCACGCTCTCGTCTTTCAGGGCGGGCATCGCCGGCCGGGACACTTCCCGGCCCCCTGCCTCCGCCAGCCCGATCAGCGCCGCCTCCCGCACGAACTCGGAGCGATGATGCGTGAGCGGGACGAGCAGCGGCACGGCCTGCGGGCTTCCGGTGAGCCCCAGGAACTCCGCCGCCGCGGCGACCAGATGCGGGTCCTTGTCCGCCAGCCGACCCTGGAGCGGCTCGACCGCCCGGTCGGCCGCCCGCCGGACCACCGCGCGGTACGGCGCCCGCCGATCGAGCGGCGTGCCGACGAACGCCTCGAGCACCAGCGTCAAGGACAGCCCCGCGAGCGCGCCCACGGCCGCGACCAGCGCTTCCCGCTCCTCGGGCGGCACGCGCGGCTCGCCGAGCCGCTGCACCATGCGCTCGACCAGCGCGCGGTCCGAGAGCGCGACCGCTACCTGGTCGATCGCCTCGACCAGCGCCGGATCCGTGGCGTTCGGGAGCAGCCGGTCCAAGGTCGCGATCGCCTCCGCCACCGTCGTGACGTCGCGCCGCTCGAGCAGGCCGGGGGCGAGCGCGTTGAGCGTCTGGATCGCCGCTTGCTGCTCCTCCGGCGTCGCCGCCGCCTTGAGCACCCCGATCGCTCGGTGCGCCTCGACATCGGGGGGAAGCACGTCGGGCCGGAAGACCTGACTGCCCCGCTTCGCCGCTGCCGCCTCGGGAACGGACGCGACCGGCGGCGTTTTCGCGGCCGCGAGCGCCGTGTCCGGCACCGCCGGGACGTCGTGCCCCGGGGGCGGCGCGGGCAGCCGCTCGAGCCGCACCGAAGAGCGGCGCCCCAGGCTCAGCGTGACGCGCCCCAGCGCGGCATCGTCGGGCGGGATGCTGCCGAACGCGACCCGGAACAGCGCCAGCACCTGATCCGGGGTCATGCCGGGATTGAGCGTCACCGCGCGCACGCCGCGCGCGTACAACAGACCCGCCAGTTCCGCGATCTGGGTGTTGCGCGGCAGCAGATGCTGGCCCTGCCAGTGCAGTCCCGTGACGCCCACCTTCCATTCGACGATGCCGAGCGCCGCGAGGGTGGGCAGCGTCTCGGCGATCTGGCGCAGCGCCTCCGCCACCGCCGGGTGACTGGGCGGGTAGAGCCGCGTCAGGCGGAACGTCGTCCCGATCGCGCCGAGCGCGCGGTCGACCCCTGCGGTGTCGAGAGCCATGAGCTCAACGCTTGATGCGTTCCCCCCGGTCCTCGTAGCGGAACACCCAGGTGGCGAACCGGGCCGGCTCGATCGCGTCGTCGGCAGCGAGCGCCGTCCAGTCGACGCCCGAGCCCGACTCCGCGGCGCGGCTGGGGCGCCGCTCCGCCTGCGCCACGATCTCGCGCGCACGCTTGACCCACATCCCGAACTGCTCGGGGCGCAGATCCACCCACCCCCGCGGCGCCGCCGCGCGCGGGTCGGCCCCGTCGTCCGCCACGACGACCTGGCGGCCGCGGTACACGGCCTCCCCGTCGGGCGCGAGGATGGGGATTCCGACCGACAAAATATGGCTGCGCAGCGCTGCGTCGCGCGTCACCAAGGCGTGGGCCTCGGTCGCCAGCTCCTGCGCGTTGGACCGGGCGAGCGCCCGCACGCTGGGGCGCAGCAAGGCGCACAGGTGCGCCTCCCACAGCAACTTGGTGAGACGGGGCGGTCCCAGCATCTCGTAGGCGACGCTGCGGCTCTTGGTCTGGCGCTCGAGCGCGCGCAGCTGCTCGATGGCGTGCGCCCGCAGCACGCCCGCCCGGTAGGTCGGGCCGGCCGTCGCGGCGTCGAGCGCGGCGACGACGTCGCGGCCGGTGGGGCGACCCTCGAGCTCCATCAGGACATACTCGGCGATCTCCTCCGGGGTGATGAACTCCATCTGGCCGAGCGCCGTGACCGTCTCGAACTCGTCGCGGGCGAACAACCCGTTCTCCCCCACGTCGATGAACACGCCCTCGAGCGGTCTCCCCAGATCACACCACGGCTGCGCGTCGGGGCGGAAGGCATGCGATACCGGAACCGGCTCGGGGCAGTCCACGAGGGGGATCGCCTTGCCCTTGCTCCGGATCGGCCCGAACCCGATCTCGCGCCACCCGATCGTAGCGGTCGGCTTGATCTCGACCGTCGCCGGCAAGCCCGGCGTGCGTCCCAGCAGAAACAGCAACAACGACTGTGCCCCCGCCACCGCCGACTTGGCGAGCAGCGTGCGGCTGGGCCGCTCCTCGGAGTGCGTGTACGGGATGTTGAAGCCCATGCCGCCCGTGCCGCTGGTGCCGACTTTCACGTACGCCTTGGTCTCGGCCCGCCGCAGCGCCTCGACGAGGATTTGCACGTGCCGGATCAGCTGTGGCGTGGTGAGCAGCAGCACGTGCCGCTCGACGGCCGCGCGATCGAGCGTCCCCGCGCCCGCGAGCGCCAGCAGCTCCTGCGCGCTCTTCACGACGTCCTGATAGGCGAACGCGGTCGCGGTGTTGATGCTGTCCACGACCGCGTCGGGGCGGTACTTCATGAGCAGCTGATAGAGGAAGCTGCGGTGCAGCACGTCGTCGGTCAGCTCGCCCAACGCGTCGCGCAGCAGCACAGCGCGGTGCTCGGCGTTGGCGACGAGGGCGCCGTGCTCGAGCCGCGCCAGCGCCGCAGACACGAAGACGTTGCCCCACTCGACCTCGATGGCGGCGCGGCCGCGATACGGCTCCAGCGCCTCCGCGGTGGCTTTCACCTCCTCCTCGAACAGCGCCACGAGCACGATGCGCCGGGGCGCAGCCGCGAGCAGCCGGCGGGCCACCGCGTGCCCGACCAGCCCGCTCCCGCCCAAGATCATCGCCGTCCGATCACGCAGTTCCATGGAGTCGCTCGATGGCCTCGACCTCTTGCGGAGAGAGCCGCCGGTGCTTGCCCTCGGCGAGTCGCCCCAGACGCACCGGTCCATACGCCACGCGGTGGAGCCACTCGACCTTCAGCCCCAGCGCGTCGGCCAGCCGCCGCACGATGCGCTGCCGGCCCTCCGCGAGGGTGAGCTCTACCTCGACGCTCGGTCCGGCGGGCCGCACCCGCGCGTCGAGCACCCGCACGGGACGGCCGTCGATCGCGGGGGGGCGCGCCAGCGCGGCCCGCAGCTCCCTCGCGCCGAGCCCGTGCGCGCGCAACCAGTACGTCCGCGGCACCGCGTACCGCGGGTGCATCAGCCGGTGCGCCGCCGCCCCGTCCGTCGTCAGGAGCAGCAGCCCCGAGGTCATCACGTCCAGCCGTCCAACGTACGTGAGCCCGGGAACCTTGGGGAGAAGGTCGTAGACGGTCCGCCGCCCCTCGGGGTCGCTCCGGCTCACCACGTAGCCCACGGGCTTGTTGAGCGCAAGCCACGCGAGGGGTGCCGGGCGCACCGGCCGCCCGTCCACCGTCACGCGCTGCCGCGCCGGGTCGACGCTCGCGCCGAGCGTAGCCACGGTGCCGTCCACGCGCACGCGGCCGGCGCGGATCAAGTCCTCGGCCTTGCGGCGCGACGTCACGCCTGCGCGCGCCAGCGCGCGCTGCAGGCGCATCAGCGTCATTCCGGCTCGGCGGCGGGGGGGGCGGGGGGGCGCAGCGCCACCGACAGCTCCTCGAGCCGCGGCAGCTCGTCAAGGTCTTTGAGCCCGAGGATCTCGAGGAACTGCGGCGTGGTCCCGTACAAGAGCGGCCGGCCGAGGCCTTCGCCCCGGGTCACCACCTCCACCAGTCCCCGTTCCGCGAGCTTGTCGATCACCGCGTCCGAGTCGACGCCCCGGATCTCGTCCACCTCGAGCCGCCCCACCGGCTGGCGGTAGGCGATGATGGCGAGCGTCTCCAGCGCCGCGGGGCTGAGCCGCCGCGGGCGGAGCGCGAACTGAGCACGTTCGATCGCTTCGGCGTACTCGCGCCGCGTGAGGAACTGCCACCCCTGCGCGATCTCGATCAGCTCCACGCCGTGGTCCTCTGCGGCGTACGCCTCGCGGATCTCGCGGAGGGCGGTGCGGACGGCCGCCTCCCCCGCCTGCGGGTCGAGGGTCAGCAGATCCTCGACTGTGAGCGGGCGGGACGCCGCGAACAGCGCGGCCTCAAGCAGCCGGGCGAGGGGGCTCACGCTGGATCAGGATCGGCTCGAAGGGTCCGGGCTGCCGGAGCTTGAGCGACCCGCGCTTGGCGAGCTCCAGCAGGGCGATGAAGGTGGAGAGCACGTCCACGACGGCAGGCCGTTCGCCGACCACGTCGAGCCACTCGAGCTGCTCGCGCTCGGCGAGCAGCGCCTGGATCCGCGCCGTGGCGCCCTCCACATCGAGCGGCCGGGGCACGACGCGGTGCAGCATCGGCTCGGGGATGAGCGCGATCACCCGTTCCGCCGCCGCGAGCAGGTCGTTCAGCTCGATCACGAGGGGCACGGCGGCGGGCGACGCGGCCGCGGGCTCGGGAGCGAAGCCGCGCCCGAACTGCTCGGCGCGCCGGGCGGCGGCCTGACCCAGCCAGTCCACGAGCTCGCGAATCTGCTGATACTCGAGCAGCCGGCGCACCAGCTCCGCGCGCGGGTCCTCCCACTCGTCGTCCCCGACGCGGCGCGGCAGCAGCAGCTGCGCCTTGATGCGCAGCAGCCGCGCCGCCATCTCGAGGTAGTCCGCCGCCTGGTTCAACCCCAGCTCGTTGATGACCGCGAGAAACTGGTCGGCGATCTTCGCGATCGGCAGGTCGGTGATGTCGACCTCGTCCTCGCGGATCAAGTGCAGCAGCAGGTCGAGCGGGCCGGAGAACTGCTCCAGCTCGATGACGAATCCGTTCTGGTCGCGGGTGGTGAGCGCGGGATTCGTCACTGGGGGAAGGCTCCGTCGGACACGCCGAACCGCCCGACGACGCTGAGCGCGCCGTGCATCAGCTCGTGGGCCGGCCAGAGATACACCGCCTGCGCGGCCGGCACGAGCTTCACGAACAAGAGGAACGCGACGATGGGCAGGTACCCCATCGCGTACAGCTGCCGGTACTTGAGCCCCGCCCCGGGCGGCAGGACGTACTTGAAGACGTGGCTGCCGTCCAGCGGCGGGATCGGGAGCAGGTTGAAGAACGCGAGCCAGACGTTCATCAGCATCCCGTAGACCAGCATGCGCTGGATGATCTCCCACGTGCCCGTGAGCGCCGGCAGCGCATCGCCGAGGAAACCGACCACGGCGAACAACGCGCCCGCCAGAACGAAGAGGCCGAGATTCGTCGCGATGCCCGCCAGCGAGACGATGATGTCCCCCTTGCGGAAGTTGCGGTACTTCCGCGGGGTGACGGGTACGGGCTTGGCGGCGCCGAAGGTGAACAGGCCGTTCGACGCGAACCACAGGATGACCGGAAACAGCACGGTCATGAACGGATCGATGTGCTTGAGGGGATTGAGCGTCAGCCGCCCGAGCATGTAGGCGGTGTCGTCGCCCTGCCGATAGGCCGCCTCGGCGTGGGCGTATTCGTGGGCCACGATGGAGAAGAGGAGGACCGGGGCCCAGACGAGGAATTCGAACGAGATAGCGCGGGCTCGGGGTCGGTGACGTCCCAAGATAATGAGCGGGGACGCGCCCGGTCAACGGCGTAGCGCCTTGACCGACCTGCACTTACCCTCTATGTTCCGCGCTCCACAGGAGGCCACTGGTGCCGCGCATCAAGTCCGCGAAGAAAGCCATGCGTCAGGGACGCGCCCGCCACGCGCGCAATCAGGCGCAACGCTCTGCGCTCCGCACCGCGCTCAAGCGCGTGCGCGCTGCCACTACCGCCGATCAGGCGGCCGCGGCGTACCGGACCGCGGCCCAGCTGCTCGACCGCGCCGCCCGCAAGGGATTGATCCACGGCAACAACGCGGCCCGCCACAAATCACGGTTGGCTGCCGCCGTGCGTAAGATCGCGAAATAAAGTCTACACGGCGGCGAGTTCCGCCCCGCACTGCGCGCAGTACCACTCCGTCGGCAGGTTCATCGTCCCGCAGTCCTTGCAGCGCAGCGTCTTCGCCGCTTCCTCATTGCCGTTGTCGCTCGACACTTCGGGGACGACGTTAGCGGGCTCGGGCGTGGCCGCCCGGGTAGAACTGGCGGCGCGCGGAGTTTCGCCGGGGGTCGCTGGCTGGAACTGGGCACCGCTCGCACGGCGCGCCGACGGCGCCCCGCCCTTCTCGTCCTCCGTCACGGACTTGATGAACTCGAGCTCGTCCACGTGGTCCGCCGTGGTCGCCGCCGGCCGCGGCGCGCCGACCCTCCCGGCCTTCCCACCCACGAGGGCGTCCAGCTCCTCGAGCTTCGCGATGTCGGCGTCGACCGCCTGCAGCTCCTCGCGCACCGACACCAGCTCGGCGAGGACATCCTTGTGCACCTGGCCCCACTGCGCCTCGTCGTACTCACCCACGGCGTGGCGCAGCTCGGTTTCCTTGAGCTTCTCGGAGACGCCGGCCTCCTTCTTTTGCAGCTCACCACGCAGGTGCTTCTTCTGGTCGATCGCCTGGCGCGCGTTCTCGGCGTGGGCGGTGAGCTCTTCGGTGACCGCGGCGAGGCGGGCTTCGTAGTCGGCGCGCACACGGGCGCGCACCCCCTCGGGGGTGGCGTCCGCGGCGCTCTCCAGCCGCGCGATCCACGCCTCGTACTGACGCCGCTCCTCCAGCAGGCGCTGGATCACGGCCGTGCTTTTCGACGACCCTTTAGGCATCCCGTTGCCCCTCGAGGCGCGCTGCCGCCCCGGACGGAAGCTCCGTCACCCGGCCGAGGGCGTGCGCCGTGAAGAGGATCCGGGCCGCGTGCTCCAGGCTCTCCATGCGGATCCACGCGGCGTCGAGGGTGGCCCCTACCGTCACCGCCCCGTGGTTCGCGAGCAGCCACGCATCGCGCCCCGTGAGGAAGGGCTCGATCCGGTCCCCCAGCTCGGCGGTCCCCGGCGTGCCATAAGGTACGACCGGCACCCGGCCGCATTGCAAGATAAGCTCGGGCAGGACAAAAGTCTCAAAGCCCTGGCCCGCGACGGCGAACCCCGTCGCGGTCGGCGGGTGCGCGTGCACCACGGCGCCCACGTCGGGCCGGCGCCGCAGGATCCGCAAGTGTAAGTCCAATTCGCTCGTAGGGTTGCAACGACCGCGCCGTTTTCGCCCCGACAGATCTACGAGCACCATGTCGGATGGCGCCACCAAGGCCTTGATCACCCCGCGCGGCGTGACGAGCACCCGGTCGCGCCCCACGCGCACAGCCAGATTGCCGTCTTGCCCGGCGATGAGACCCCGCTCGGCGAGCTGGCGACAGCACAGCGCCATCCGGCGAGCTGCGTCGCGCGCGCTCACCGGCTGGCGGCAGCCTCCGGAGAGGGGGCGGCATCGTGGACGATCTTCCCGCCTACGAGCGTCAGGACGGCGCGCCCCGTGAGCGTGCGTCCCGCGAAGGGTGTGTTGCGACTCTTCGAGAAAAACGCCGCGGGGTCGACGGTCCACGGCGCGGCGACGTCGAGCACCGTAACGTCGGCCGGCGCGCCGGGCCGGAGCGTGCCGCCCCCCTCGGGGAGTCGGAACACCGCCGCCGGCACCGTGCTCATGCGGCGGAGCAGCTCAGGGAGCGACACCACGCCGCCCAGCACCAGCTCGGTGTGCGCCACGCCGAACGCGGTCTCGAGCCCCACGATGCCGAACGGCGCGTCGTCGAACGCGGCCTCCTTGGCATCGTAGGCGTGCGGCGCGTGATCGGAGGCGATGCAGTCGATCACGCCCTCCGCGAGCGCCGCCCGCAGCGCCGCCACGTCCGCGCCTTCGCGCAACGGCGGGTTCATCTTGGCGTGCGTGTCGTAGCCCTCGCAAGCGCGGTCGGTCAGGGTGAGATGGTGCGGCGTCGCTTCGGCCGTGACGTGGATCCCCTGCTCCTTCGCGCGGCGGATCAGCTCGACCGAGCCGCGCGTGGACACGTGGCACAGATGGACGTGCCCGCCGGTGAGCCCCGCGAGGAGGATGTCGCGGCCGACCATGATCTCCTCGGCGGCCGGGGGCATGCCCTTCAGGCCGAGCCGCGTCGCGACGAGCCCCTCGTGCATCACGCCGCCCGCGGCGAGGGTCGGCTCCTCGCAGTGATCCGCCACGGGAACCCCGAACGTCCGGGCGTACTCGAGCGCCGTGCGCATCAGGTGGCTCGACACGACGGGCTTGCCGTCGTCCGACACCGCCACCGCCCCCGCCCCCACCATCTCGCCGAACTCGGAGAGCCGCTCGCCCTTCTGTCCGACGGAAACCGCGCCGATCGGATAGACCCGCGCCAGCCCGGCGCGCACCGACTGCCGCACGATGAAGCCGACCGCCGCCTGGTTGTCGGTGACGGGGTCGGTGTTCGGCATCGCGCATACCGCGGTGAACCCGCCGGCCGCCGCGGCCCGTGCGCCGGTCGCGATCGTCTCCACGTCCTCGTTCCCCGGCTCGCGCAGGTGGACGTGCACGTCCACGAGCCCCGGCGCCACGACTTTGCCGCGCACGTCGCGCACCTCGGCTCCGTCGGGAGTGCCGAGCGACGCGCCCAGCCCCGCGATCTTGCCGTCCTGGATCAGCACGTCGGCCGGCTGGTCGAGATCGCGGCTCGGGTCGATCACCCGCCCGCCCAGGAGCACGAGCGGCCGGGTCATTCACTGCCTCCGGAAGGCCCCTTCGCCGCGTCCGCCAGCTCTGGTCGCCCGCCTGCGAGCAGATAGAGCACGGCCATCCGCACGGCGACGCCGTTCGTCACCTGGTCGAGGATCACGCTGTGCGGCCCGTCGGCGACGCGCGACTCGATCTCCACGCCACGGTTCATCGGCCCGGGGTGCATGATCGTGAGCGCGCGGGGCACCTTGTCGAGCCGTTCGACCGTCACGCCGAACACGCGGAAGTACTCGCGCAGGCTCGGGATGAAGCCCGCCTCCATGCGCTCGAGCTGCAGCCGCAGCACGTTCAACACGTCGGCCCACTCGATTGCTTCCTCGATGCGCCGGAACCGGCACACCCCGAGCTCCTCGATGCCGCGCGGCATCAGGGTGTCGGGCCCGCACACGCCGACCTCGGCGCCGAGCTTCGAGAGTCCCCAGATGTTCGAGCGCGCGACGCGGGAGTGAAGGATGTCGCCCACGAGGCAGACCTTGAGGCCCTCGATGCGGCCGTGCTTGTCGCGGATGGTGAGCAGGTCGAGCAGCCCCTGCGTGGGGTGCTCGTGCTTGCCGTCGCCCGCGTTGATCACGTTGGAGCGGATGCGATTCCCGAGGAACTGCGCGGCGCCGGACGACGGGTGACGGATCACGACCATGTCGATCCGCATCGCCTCGAGGTTCTTGGCCGTATCGACGAGGGTCTCGCCTTTTTGCACCGCGCTGCCCGACGCGGCGACGTTCACGGTGTCGGCCGAGAGCCGCTTCTCGGCGAACTCGAAGGAGATGCGGGTCCGGGTGGATGCTTCGAAGAACAGGTTGACGATGGTCTTGCCGCGCAGCGCGGGCACCTTCTTGATGGGCCGCTCGGACACCTCCTTGAACGGCTCGGCGGTGTCGAGGACCAGGCGGATCTGGTCCGCCGAGAGGTGCTCGAGGCCGACCAGGTCCTTGCCCAGGACGGCGGTCATTGACGCCTCCGGGTCCCGGGTTCCCAGGCTAAAGCCTGGGCTCGGCCCTGCGCTGCCCTTAAGGGCACGTCACGTCCCCTTCACCAGGTCCACCTGGTCCTTTCCGTCGAGCTCTTCGACGAGCACGTCCACGCGCTCGCCGCTGTTCATCTTCACCTGCTTGCCCACGATGTCGGGCTGGATCGGCAGCTCGCGGCCGCCGCGGTCCACCAGCACGCACAGCGAGATGCGCTGGGGGCGCCCGAAGTCGGCGAGCTCGTCGAGCGCGGCGCGCACGGTGCGGCCGGTGTAGAGCACGTCGTCCACGATGACGACGTGTTTGCCCGAGAGGTCGCCTGGGATGCGGGTCTCCCCGATCACGGGCTTGGGGCCCACGGTCTCGAGGTCGTCGCGGTACAGGGTGATGTCGAGGGCGCCGCGGGGGACGAGCACGCCCTCTTCTTTCTCGATGAGCTTGGCGATCCGCTCGGCGAGCTCAACGCCGCGCCGCTGGATGCCGATGAGGATGAGATCGTCCGTGCCGTGGGCCAGCTCGAGCACCTCGACCGCCATACGCTGAAGCGCCCGCGACAAGGCGCGGGCGTCCAGGATGGTGGTCCGTCCGGGGGGGGGCCGGCTCATCTCAGGCTTGGAAGCTAACCGGCGGACCTCTGGGGTCAACGGCGGGTGCTTGGGTCGCGCGCCCGCCGTCGTGATCGCTATTCCTTCCCGTGACCCTGTCCGTTGTGGTGGGTCTCGACCCCGGCGTCCTCTGCCACGTCCGGCCCGCGGAGGCGGGCGCGCGTGGTCACATACAGGTCGCGCTTTCCGAAACCGCCCAAGCGTTCGGAGAAGAAATAGAGCGTCGTGCCATCGAACGAGAGCGCCGGCGCGCCGTCGAAGGCGGCGCTGTTGACCGTGGGCCCGAGGTTGACCGGCGTAGACCATGGGTCGAGCGTTGTCGCGCGCGTGGCGACCCAGATGTCCTGGCTGCCGACGCCACCGGCACGACCGGTGACGTCGGACGACAGGAAGATCTCGAGCCCGTCGCGACGGATGGCGGTGCGGGTATCGCGACCCGGTCCGGAAAGCTCAGGGACCAGTACGGCGGGACCGAACTCGCCCTCGTCGCCGACGCGCGTGCTCTGGTAGATGTCAAAGTCTCCAGGCCCTCCGGGCCGCGTGCTCGTGAAGATGAGCGTGGTGATCCCTGTCGTCTCGTCCTCGAAATACGTGGGGCCGTTATCGTTGAAGGGGCCATTCACCACGCAGCCAAGGCTCTCCGGAGGCCCCCAACCGAAGTCGTCCCGCTTGTCATGACGCCGGGCGACGTACAGGTCGGCGAGCCCGCAGAGCCCAGGTCTGTTGCTGTGGAGGTACATGCGGTGCCCATCGGGGGTGAACGTCGGGGACCCGGTGTTGCTGCCGACGGCATTAATGACCGGCCCCAGATTCACGGGCGCTCCCCAATCGGCATCGCGGCTGGCGCGCTGCGACACCCAGATCTCTTCGAATTGAAGCGCGTTGGCGCCGTTGACGCCTCCCGGCCGGCCCGACGTGATGTACAGGCTCAGGCCATCCTTCGAGATGGCCGGGTGATTGTCGTTATACGGCGAGTTGACGACCGGGCCGAGGTTGACCGGCGCGGACCAGGGGCCGTACGCCGGCTGGTCGGCTTCGGTCGCGTCGGCTGCGAGACGCTTCACAGCAGCGGGACCGACCGGGCTCTGGTCCGGGCCGCACGCGTACGCAAACGCCGCGAGCCCGCATAGCAGGGTGATCTTCTCGCGCTGTTTCATTTGACACCTCCTGGAGTTGATTGCCCAGATCAGCCTCAACCGGTACCTTCCACGTCGACGGAGCCAGTTTGACCCGGCCGCGTCACCAGGACGTGACCGATGCGTCACCGGTCATGGTGATGCTTGTCGCTCCGCCCGCGCCGAAGGGGCCTCGCATGATCGAGTTCCGGCTGCTCGGGACGCTGCACCTCACCGACGCCGAGGCACGCGAGGTCAAGAGCCTGCTCACGCGTTCCCGGCGCCTCGCACTGCTCGCCTATCTCGCCGCTGCCACCCCCCGGGGCTTCCATCGTCGGGACACTCTGCTCGCGCTGTTCTGGCCCGAGCTCGACCAAGACCACGCCCGCGCAGCGCTGCGCCAGGCCCTGCACGTGCTCCGGGATGCATTGGGCGATGACGTGGTCGTAACGCGTGGCGATGAGGACGTCGGGCTCGACTTCGACCGGCTATGGTGCGACGTCGTGGCCTTCGATGACGCCGTCGCAACGGGACGGTTGGGTGAGGCGCTTGACTGCTACCACGGTCACCTGCTGGAAGGGTTCTTCATCCCGGGCGCCGCGGAATTCGAGCGCTGGCTGGAGGGCGAGCGCGCCCGGCTACGGCAGGCGGCCTCCCGCAGTGCCCAGGCGTTGGTCGAGCAGTGCGAGGCGGCGGATGACCTTCACACCGCGCTCGAGTGGGCGCGGCGCGCAGCCCAGCTCGCACCGCAGGAGGAGGGACCGCTGCGCCGGCTGGTCACGCTGCTCGACCGGCTCGGCGATCGCGCCGGCGCCGTTGCGGCGTACGAAGAGTTCGCGAAACGGCTCGGAGCGGACCTCGAAACGGAGCCCGCCGCGGAGACCAAAGCCCTGCTCTCAGCGGTGCGCGCGCGGGAAACGGCGGCGCCGGTAGAGTTGCCGCAGCCGTCATCGCTCGGCACCCGGCGCCCGGCAGTGGCGACCGCCCCGCCGGGCGGCCGTCGGGCATGGTGGCGCGCCGGAATCGCGGCCGTCGCTGCCGGCCTCGTCTTGTCCAACGTCAGCGGCTGGCGCGGACGACTGTGGCCCGGGCCCGTCACCGGCCGCGTGCATTCGCTGGCCGTGCTGCCGCTCGCGAACCTCTCGGCAGACTCACTGCGCTCGTGGTACGCTGACGGGCTCACGGAGGCTCTGACCACCGACCTCGGCCGGATCAGGTCGCTCCTGGTGATCGCGCGCGGAACGGCCACGCCGTTTCGCGGCACGAGCGAGCCGCTCCAGCAGATCGCTCGGGAGCTGCGCGTGGACGCGGTTGTCGAAGGTGGCGTGCAGCAATCGGGAGGCGTGGTTCGCGTCGACGTACGGTTGATCAGTGCCGCCACGGGATATCAGCTGTGGGCGGACCGATTCGAGGAACCCGTGCAGAACCGGTTCTCGCTCGAGGATCGCGTGGCACGGGGCATCATGGCAGCGCTCGCGTTGCCCCTGAGCGCCTCGGAGGAGCGCGTCCTCAGCGCCGTCCCGACCAAGAATCTCGACGCCTACGAATCCTACCTTCGGGGGAAGGTTGGGCTGCGGCGTGAAAACCGGGAGGACGATTCGGTCGCGATCACGCTGCTCGAGCACGCGGTCACGCTCGACCCGGACTTCGCGGCAGCCCAGGCGGAGCTGGCCCACGCGTACGTCCTGCGAGTCGAACAGTTCGTGTGGCGCGACACAGCGGTCATCGAACGGGCCTGGGTGGCGACGGAAAAGGCGCTGCGCCTCGACCCGGAGCTCGCGGAAGCGCACTTCGCTCGAGGCGCGCTGCTGTCCGGCCTATCGGGCCGGGTGGCGCCCGAGCCGGCCGTGGAGGAATATCGCCGGGCTTTGGAGCTGAACCCGAACCTCGCCCAGGCGCATCACGGCCTTGGCACCATCTACCTGCACCTCGGGCTGGTCGACAAGGCCGTCGACCAATTCCGCCGAACCCTCGCCATCGAGCCGGGCAACTACGGCGCAACTCGGCGCATCGGCCTCGCCCTCGTGTACCAGGGACGATACGAGGACGGCTTACGCCTGATCCGCCAAGTCCCCCCCCAGTCCAACCAATCACTCTGGAACTATCAGGTTGCCTGGGCGCTGCTCTATCTCGGCAGGAACGACGAAGCGACCACGCTCATGGAGCGCTACCTGAGGGAGCACCCGGATGACCCCGGTGGCGTGGTCACGAGCACGCGCGCCGTCCTGTTCGCCAAGGCGGGCGATGCCAGGCGGGCCGAGGAAGATGTCCGGACCGCCATAGAGAAGGGCAAGGGCTTCGTTCACTTCCACCATACGGCCTACAACGCCGCGTCCGTGTTTGCCCTGCTCCGCCAGCCAGAGAGGGCCGTCTACTGGCTGCGACAGGCGGCGCAGACTGGCTGGCCGTGCTACCCCTACTTCGCGCGAGACCCGAATCTCGATAGCGTCCGCAGCGATCCCGACTTCATCGCCTTCATGCGGGAGCTGAAGGCGCAATGGGAGCGCTACCGAGCGACGCTCTGAACGGCGCCTGCTTGACGCGCCAGCGCGCGAGCACCATGTTGCAGTAGCCCAGTTCGAGGCAACCCGGCTGACGCCGAGCTCCCAATCCGGGAACTCGGCGTCTTGCCTTAGGGGACCAAGGTGCGGCTCGGTTCGCAGCTCTTCTCGATCGCGTTCGCGACGCTTCTCACCGCCGCAGGTCGGTTCTCGGCCCAGACGCTGGGATCGCCCGCGCCCGATTTCACCTTGAAGACTCTCGCCGGCGGCACGGCGAGCCTGTCCGATTACACGGGTCGTCCCGTGTTCATCAATTTCTGGGCATCCTGGTGCAAACCGTGTCGCGGCGAGATGTCCGACATCATCGCCGCGTACGACGCCCATAAGGATCAGCACCTGCAGGTGCTGGCGATCAACTTGACCGATCAGGAGCGGATGAAGGATGTGCGGGAGTTCGTGGAGGCATTCCAAATGCCCTTCCCCGTGCTGCTCGATGAGAAGGGCCAGGTTCGCAAGCGCTACGCGCTGCACGGCGTGCCGACGTCCCTGTTCATCGATACGCAGGGCCGCGTGCGCCTGGTGAATCCCGGCCCGATCACGAGCGAGACGATCCAGCGAGGGCTCGCCGAGATCCTTGCGGCGCACTAGCGGACTGCAGGTGATTCCAGGAGGAGGTTCTATGCGCGTTCACCCAGTGGCAGTCCTCACAATTGGGCTCGGCCTCCTCGCGCTTCCGAGGCAGTCGTTCGCTCAGGGCTGAATGCCGGTGCGCTTCACAACCCCCAGTTTGGGGGGACAGGGCGAATTGCAGGTGGCCGATCTCGCAGCCCACCAGTGGAGGATCGCGCTCGGGTACCGGCATCTCCACGCCGACCAGTTGTTCGTGGGGACGCAACTCCTCCCGACCAACCAGCCGCTCATCATCAACCTCCACTCGGTCGATATCACCACGTCCTACGCCGTGACCGATCGCTTCAGCCTGAGCCTCACGGTACCGTTCGTGGACGGCATGCAGTCCCGGATGTATGCGGACTCCGCTCGCCACGCGGTCACGGCGCTCGGATTGGGCGACGTCAGCCTGATCGGCAGCACATGGTTGCTGGACCCCCACAACCACTCCGGGAACATCGCGCTCGGTCTCGGAGTGAAGGCGCCCACAGGAACCCACACGGCGACGGACGCATACTTCCTTAAGGGCGGCACGTCCATCCAGTACCCCGTGGACCAATCCATCGAACCCGGTGACGGCGGTTGGGGCATCGTCTTGCAGCTGCAGGCGTATCGGCGAGCATTCCACAACGCGATCGCTTACGTGACAGGCTCCTACTTGGTCAACCCGCGCCGGCTGAGCGACGTCGCGAAGGACCCGGGCGGAACGGTCTACTGGTCCGTGCCCGACGTCTATTCCGCACGCCTGGGGCTGGCGTACGCGTTGTGGCCGCAGAACGGCCTCTCCGTCAGTCTAGGCGGCCGGATCGACGGCCAGCCCGTTCGCGATCTCATCGGTGGGGGCGACGCTGGCTTCCGCAGGCCGGGATACGCCATTGCGCTCGACCCCAGCGTGTCTCTGACGACCGGACCAAGCCAGCTCACTGTGAGTGCGCCGATCAGATTGAGCGCCAACCGCCAAGCGAGCGTGCTGGACCTGCAGACCGGCAAGCACGGCGGCGGTGATTTCGCCAGCACGTTGATCTTCGTGAGCTACTCGCGACGGTTGTGAAACGAGTCGAGAGGCGTCGAGGTCCGCGATGGAGCCTCCACGCCTCTCGGCAACCCTGCGTGATCCCTCTCACGGCACCACGACAACCGAACTGCGCGACCGATCGACCTCACCCGCAAACCGAGCGACGTTGCGGCCGAGTCGCGCCCCCGTCTCAACGTCGAACCGGTAGTGAATGCCGGCGTAAATCCGCGCGAGCCCAGCTTCCGTCACCATCGCGTCCAGGCTGTCGGTCTTCGCCGGGAAGAACGCGCTCAGAACCCCGGCCGCTGCGCCGCAGTAGCAGCTGTGCGCGGAGGGGTACGACGGGTGATTCGGCAGACCGATTGAGGGGATGAGCGTGATGGCGGGGTCGGCCTGCGGGGGACGGATGAACCAGTAGGTGAGCTTCGCGTCCCAGCAGCCGATCGCCGCGTCCATCATCGCCGCGTCGAGCAAGGCGAACACGTGGGTCGCCTCGCGCTCGCCGAGGCCGCGCTCCTCGATCCAGCCGGTGGCGATCGTATTCCAGAGACCTCCGATGCTACTCGTGCCCGCGCCCCTCGCCCAGGACAGCGCGATGTTCACCTGATCAGCCGTGCGGGTATCGGAGATGCTTCGCACCTCGGCGAGCGCCGCGAGGTAGTCCGGCGACCCGAACGCCGGCGGCGGGGCCGGGCGGAACTGGTCGGCCGACATCAGAAAGAACGGGCGCATCCCTGGGAGCTGAGCGTTGGCGGGTGGCTGAGGCGGCTTCGCGCTGCTGAACCACAGCCCCGGCCCGACCGGCACCGTGCCGGTCCAGGGTAGGTCGAAGCCGTCCGTCTGGACGCGCGCGATCGCCTCCCCGCCTACCTGCCGGCCCACGGCCTCTCCCCGAACGAAGTCCGGATGCGGCCGCCCCGGTCCCGCGTTCGCCTGGTCCTGGACCTTGTCCTCGAACAGCTGCGCGTCGGCCGGATCGAAGTAAGACAGTACGGCTGCCGACGCGCCCGCGACCGCCCCGCGGTCGGCTTCGAGCCGGCTACGACCGCCCGACCCGAGACCGGCTCCGGGCGTCGCATCTGTCTCAGACTCGCTACCGCCGATCGCGTCCTCGGCGCGCACCACCGCGTCATGCTGCGCCACGCTGAGGTAGGCGTACACGCGCGTCGCCTTGCCGGAGTTGCCCGACAGCGGGGACTGCATGATGAAGTTGCGCGCGAGTTCCTGCCAAGCAGGACTCGCGAGCCCTTCGGTGAACGGCACGCCGCTCGCGTCGGCCATGAGGGCCCTTGATGCGCCAGGGCCTACCACTTGCTTGTCCGAATCGCACGCGTAGGCCAGCGCCGCCAGCCCGCACAGCAGGGCCGTTCTCTCGATCGGTTTCATGGGACACCTCCTATTGGTCGACTGCCCGAACGTGAATCAACCGGTACCTCCGATTGACCTTGCCCAGTTTGAGCCGGACGCGTCACCACTCCGTGACTATCGCGTCACCGCTTGCGGTGACGGCTGGCTGCCGTTGTCGGTCTCCTGAGCCACGAATTGCCGCGCCCGTGATGCGGGGCTAGGTTTTCGATCGCGGAGCCAGTTTAGGGAAGCGGCGTAGCGTCCCTGTGACGCGAGCGTGACGCTGGTCGTCACGGCCCCCCGGGTCGTGCGTGGATCTCTGGATGGCGCCGCGTGTGCCACCGAGGCCTCGCATGATCGAGCTCCGCATGCTCGGGAGATTGAGCCTCACCGCTGCCGATGGGCGCGAGGTGCGGACGCTCCTCGGACAGCCGCGGCGCTTCGCCCTCCTCGCCTACCTCGCCGCCGCCACACCTCCCGGCTTGCACCGCCGCGACAGCCTCGTCGCCCTGTTCTGGCCGGAACTCGACCAGGAGCACGCGCGCACGGCCCTGCGCCAGGCGCTCCGCGTGCTGCGCGCTGCCCTGGGGCCCGGGGCCGTCGTGAGCCGCGGCGATGAGGAGGTGGGGCTGGACGTCGATCGCGTCTGGTGTGACGTCGCTGCCTTCGATCGTGCGGTCGACGGCGGCGCTTCGCGGGAGGCCCTCGACCTCTACCGGGGCCCGCTGCTGGAGGGGTTCTTCATCTCGGATGGGCCCGAGTTCGAGCGCTGGCTCGAGCGCGAACGCGCGCGCCTCAGGGAAGCGGCAGCGCGAGCCGCACAGGGATTGATCGAGCAGTGCGAGTCGCGTGGCAATCTCACGACTGCTACGCACTGGGCTCGGCGGGCGGTCGAGCTCGCGCCGAACGACGAAGCGCTGGTGCGGCGCCTGATCAGCGTACTCGACCATCACGGTGACCGCGCCAGCGCGCTCCAAGCCTATCAGGCGTTCGCCCAGCGGCTCGCCGCGGAGTACGAGGCCGAGCCGGCTGCCGAGACGCAGGCGCTCGTCGCAGCCGTCCGAGCGCGAGCACAGGGGACGCCGCCCGTCCCCCTGCCCGCGGTGGACCTGCTGGCGCGCCTGCAGGCCGGGCTCGCCGGCCGCTATCGGATCGAGCGCGAGCTAGCCCGCGGGCGGACCGCCACGGTTTTCCTAGCCCACGACATGAAGCACGACCGGCAGGTTGCGCTGAAGGTGCTGCACACCGAGCTCGCGGCTGCCGTGGGGCCGGAACGCTTCGTACGCGAGATCCAGTTCGCAGCGCGGCTCGACCACCCACACATCGTAGCGCTGCACGACTCGGGCGAGGCCCACGGCCTGCTGTACTTCGTCATGCCCTACGTCGCGGGCGAGTCACTGCGGGATCGTCTCGACCGCGAGGCGCAGCTGCCGATCGCCGAGGCGCTCTCCATTGCGGGCGACGTGGCCGACGCGCTGGGCTACGCCCACAGCCTGGGCGTAGTGCACCGAGACATCAAGCCGGAGAACATCCTGCTCGCCGACGGCCGCGCCCTCGTTACGGACTTCGGGATCGCCCGGGCGATCAATGCGGCGGGCAGCGACCGGCTCACCGAGACGGGAATCGCGCTGGGGACCCCGGCGTACATGAGTCCCGAGCAGGGGACGGAGGAGGGGGGGGTGGACGGCCGGAGCGACCTGTACGCCCTCGGCTGCGTGGTGTACGAAATGCTCACCGGCGCGCCGCCGTTCACCGGCCCCACCGCACAAGCGATCCTGGCCCGGCACGCCGTCGATCCCGTCGCTCCCATCCGGACGGTGAGAGACACCGTATCCGAAGGAGTCGAGCGTGCGGTGCTGAAGGCGTTGGCGAAGGTGCCCGCGGATCGCTACCCGTCCGCCGCCGCGTTCGCGCACGCCCTCACCGTGCCCGGGCTACCGGTGCGCGTGCCCCGGACCCGCAAAGCCAGGCTCGTGATCGGCGCCAGCCTTTCAGCCGTGGCCGCGCTGGCGCTGCTCGTGGGTTTCAACCTCGGCGGCTGGCGAGGTCGCGCCTCAGCCAACGGCGGGGCGACATGGCTTCGCTCGATCGCCGTGCTGCCGCTCGACAACCTGTCGCGCGACAGCATGCAGGACGCCTTCGCCGACGGCATGACGACCGCGTTGATCACGGACCTCGGACGGATCCGCGCGCTCCGCGTGATTGCGAAGCGGGCGGTGATTCCGTTCAAAGGCTCGGCCCTGCCTGCCCATCTAATCGCCGAGTCGTTGCACGCGGACGTCCTCGTCGAGGGCGGCATCGAGCGGTCGGGGGATCGGTTTCGCCTGGACTTGCAGCTGATCGACGCGGCTTCCGGGAGCCAGCTTTGGGCAGACCGGTTCGAGGACGCGACGCAGAACCGCTTCTCCGTGCAGGACACCGCGTCGCGCAGCGTGGTCGCGGCCCTGAACGTGCCGCTGACGGCGGCGGAGTCCCAGACGCTCCGGACACCGCCTACCAGCAATCTCGAGGCCTACGACTTCTTCTTGCGCGGGAAGATCCGCGTGCGACACGAGACGCGGGCAGACGACTCGATCGCGATTGCGCTGTTACAACGAGCGGTGGCGCTCGATCCTTCGTTTGCCGTCGCCCACGCCTGGCTGGCGCGCGCCTACACGCTGCGAGTCGCCCAATTCGACCCCCGGGACTCGGCGGCCCTGGAGGGAGCCTTCCTGGCCACCGAGAAAGCCTTCCAGCTGAACCCCGATCTCGCGGAGGCCCACTTCGCGAGGGCCAATCTGATCTGGGGTGCGACCAAACAGTTCGCCCACGAGCGGGCGATCCAGGAAGACCGGCGCGCCGTCGAGCTCAGCCCCAACCTCGACGCCGCGCACCATCATCTGGGGCTGGTCTACACGCACATCGGGCTGCTCGACAAGGCCCTCGAGGAGCTGCGGAAGACGCTCGCGATCGATCCCGGCGACTGGATGGCGCAGGAGCGCGTCGCTGAGACCCAACTGTTGCAAGGGCGATACGAGGAAGGATACAGGATCCTCCAAACGGTTCCCCCGGAATACAACCCGCCATTCTGGAACTTCGACGCCACGTGGGCGCTCATTGAGCTCGGGAGGAACGACGACGCCTCGGCGTTGATCGCACGCTACTTGCACGACCATCCCGAAGACCGGGGCGGCCTGATGACCAGTTTGCGGGCCATCGTGTCCGCCAAGCGGGGCGACGCGCGCCGAGCGGAGACCGACATCCAGTCGGCGATACAGAAAGGGAAAGGATTCGTTCACTTTCACCACACGGAATACGACATTGCCGCGGCGTATGCACTACTCCGACAGCCGCGTGCTTCGGTTGAGTGGTTACGCCGAGCGGCGGCGGAAGGCTGGCCGTGCTATCCGCTCTTTGCGAGCGATCGCAATCTCGACAACATCCGCAGCGACCCGGCGTTCGTAGCCTTCCTGCGTGAGCAAGAAACGCAGTGGGAGCGGTGGCGGGCGACGCTGTGAGCGGTCTACCGCAGATCGGCTTGGGCCTGGCGGTCCTCACAGCGCAGGCTGGGCACGTCGCTGTCGTCCCTGTCGTCGTCCTCATCCCCCACATCCAGGTGCCCGGGCGTGAACGCCTCAACGGAGCTGAGTACGCTGGTACCATCGAAGCCGCCGATGGCGAAGATGGTTCCGGCGCGCCCCACGGCTGCTGCGAGCGCCCCGCGCGGCGTGGACAGCCCAGCGACCGCGGTCCAGGTGTCCGCAGAGGGATCGTACGCTTCTACCGTCGTTAGTTCCTGCGTGCCGGGAAATCCGACGGACCCGACTGTGCCGCCCAGCGCGTAGATGATGCCGCCGCGACCGCGGACGGCATCCAGGAATCGGCGAGGCGTCGGCATGCTCGCGACAGGCGTCCACGTATCGGCGCACGGGTCGTACGCGTCCACCGTGGCGACGGTAGTGACGCCGTTGATGCCTCCCATCGCGTAGATCCGGCCGTCCGGCGCCGTGACCGCTGAGAGCTTTCCGGCTCGAGGCGCAGGCAACGGGGCCAGGCTGCTCCACCTGTCGGTCTCCGGATCGTAGGCCTCCACATCGCTGAGTTGGACGTTGCCGTTGGCGAATCCTCCGATGACGTAGATCCTGCCGTCCAGACCGGTCGTCGCCGCTCCGCAACACCGGGCCACGGGCAGCGGTGACATGGCGCTCCAGGTGTCCGTTGCCGGATCGTAGCGCTCGACAAGGCTACGGAACACACCCGCGAGCGCGCCGCCAATTGCATAGACACGTCCCTGCCGGTCGGTCGCCGCCATTAGATAGCGGCGAGGCGTCGGCATCGGAGCCAGCGCAGACCAGCTGCCGGTCTTCTGGTCGTATGCTTCTACGGCAGGGACAATGGGGCCGGAAAGACCGCTGGAGCCGCCGATGGCGTAGATGATGCCGTGCTTTCCGCTCGCCACCGCGAGCCCGAAGCGCGCCGTCGGCATTGACGCGAGGGCACTCCACGTACCCGTGGACAGCACTGCTCCGGCCGTCACCTCGGCCCGCGAACGCGACGCGTTCGGACTCAGGGGCCCGTCGTCTCGATCACACGCCTGAACCAGAGCGACGGCGAGCAACACCTGGAGAACCCTTTCAGCAGACGGTTTCATAACCTTGCTCCTGTTGTGCGGTCACGACCCCGCGCGGCGCGTAGTTGCCGCCCCGGGGTGTGGCCGGTACCTTGTTGGTGAGGGCACGATGGGACGCACCCGTCAGCGCACTGTGATGGGTGCGTTACGGGAGCGTCACCAACCGTCGCGCTCAGTGTGCGGCTGCGCGTGGGGGTTTGAGTGATCGAGCTCCGGCTGTTGGGTGGACTGGAACTGCGAAGGGGCGGCGGGCTCAAGCTCGACGGACTCCTCACTCAGCCGAAGCGTGTCGCTCTCCTCGCGTTCCTCGCCGCCGCTACTCCCCCCCGCTTCCACCGCAGAGACACCCTGCTCGGACTGTTCTGGCCAGAACTCGACCAGGAGCACGCGCGCGCCGCGCTGCGCCAGGCGCTCCACGGTCTGCGACAGGGCCTCGGCGCCGACGTGCTCACGAGCCGAGGCGATGAGGAAGTCAGTGTCGACGAGCAGCGGCTCTCGTGTGATGTTCGCGCGTTTCACCAGGCCCTCGAGGCCGAGGACTGGACTCGCGCGCTCGAACTCTACCGGGGCGGTCTGCTCGAAGGCTTCTTCCTCTCGGATACGCCCGAGTTCGAGCGGTGGCTGGAGGAGGAACGAGGGCACCTGCGGGACCGTGCGTGCCAGGCCGCGTGGACGCTCGCGCAGCGCGCCAGGGTCGAAGGTGATGCCGCGCTCGCCGCCCAGTGGGCACGCCGGGCAGCGTCGCTGCTCCCTGACGATGAGGAGATGGTCCGCCGTTTGATTGCGTTCCTCGACGAGATGGGCGACCGGGTGGGCGCCATGCGAGTGTACGAGGAGTTTGCCGGGCGGGCTGCCAGCGAGTACCAAGTCGACCCAGCCGCCGAGACGAAGGCGCTGATGGCCCTGGTACGGTCTCGAGAAACGGCGTCCGCGCCAGGACCGACGCGGACTCAAGCGCCCATCGTAGCGCCTCGGCCACCCCCCGTCCCATCAACCGAGTCGGCCCCGCGTCGATTCGGGATCCCGAGCGAGCGGTGGGTCGCCGTAGGCATCGGCCTGCTACTGCTCGGCGGAGTCATCGCCATCAAACACCCGCAACCCGACGCGCGATTGAGTCGGGCCTCCGTGGGGATCCCCGAGCGCACCACGCTCCCCCCCGATCCCGTCGCCTACGACCTGTTCTCGCGCGGCCGCTACGAAGCGTCGCGGCGCACCGCAGCCAGCCTGAGCCGAGCGGTGGCTTTCTTCTCCCAGTCAATCCGAAGGGACTCCGCGTTCGCGCCCGGGTGGGCGGCACTTGCCGCCGTGCTGCACAATGCGAACCGGTGGGGTTTCCCTGTCCGCGGCGTCCCGCGGGAGAGTTTGCTGACGCGTGAGATCATGGCGAGCGACCGTGCGCTCCAGCTGGACAGCACCGGCGTCGAAGCATGGCTGACCCGCGCATCGGCCTCGGAAGATGTGGACCCCACCAGTCGCGGACCGGCGCTGCGAGCGATCCGCCGAGCGCTGGCGCTTGATTCCCTCAATGCTGTGGCCTGGGACCAGCTGGCCATGGCACTCGAGGAAGCCGGACATCGGGACAGCGCGGGAGCGGCGTGGCACCGGGCGGTCGCCTTGGATCCGGGATACGTCCGCGCCAAGACGTTCCTGGCCATCCACTACTGGTGGTGGCGCGCTTACGACAGCGCGGCCGTGTGGGCGGACAGCGCGGTGGCTACGGACCCATTGTACGGGCTCGGGCGGGTCGTCGCCGGGCAGGTCGCACTCGCACGCGGCCGCCGTGACGAAGCGCAATCGCAGCTCGCCGCCGCCGGTCGTCTGCCCACAGGCCCCGGAAGTGCCGGACTCTCGGGCTTCGTCTCCCTGGCCGTCGCCGCTGGAGACACGGTAGCGGCACGCCACCTCGTGGCCGAAGCCGAAGCGCGCACAGACCCCGCGGCGCCCGACAACCACAGCGCGGTCAACATCGCGGCCGCGTATGCGGTGCTCGGCGAGGCCGACCGGGCGCTGATGTGGCTCGAGCGCTATCGGCCGGTGCGCGACCTGCACTTCCAACTGCACCTGCGGCTCGACCCGCCACTCGATCCGCTACGGCGCGAGCCTCGGTTCCAGGCACTGTTACTCAAGGGTCCGTAACGTGGCGCCCCATCGGATCCTCGCTTGCTGCCGCACGCCGGCGCTGTTACTGAGCCTCGGGTCGAGCGTCCTCGCCGCGCAGGGCACCACGACGGCATCAGTGAGCGGGACCGTCACCGACGATAGCAGCCGCGGCATCGAGTCCGCCGACGTCCAAGTCATCAACCGCACCACCGGCGTGGTGACGTCGAGTGTGACGCGCGACGCCGGCCGCTATCTCGTCCAGGGGTTGGAGGTCGGCGGACCCTACGCGATCGTCATTCGGCGCATCGGCTTCGCGACGGAGACGCGCGATAATGTCTTCCTGAGCCTCGGACAGGACCTGCGGATGGATGTCCGGCTCCGGCCCGAGGCCGCGGTTCTCCCTCCCGTTGTCGTACCCGGAAACGTCGATCCGGCGTTCTCCCCGTCCCACACCGGCGTGGCGATGGTCGTGTCGGACTCAGCCCTGCGTCGGCTGCCGACTGCGAATCGGGATCTGTACGGCTTCGTGGTGCTCGCCCCGCAAGTGTCCACGGCGAACGGCCTCTCCGGCGGCGGGGTGAACCACCGCTTCAACAACTTCCTGATCGACGGAGCGAGCGAGCTGGGCGTGTTCGGCAGGCTGAACGGCGCGGTCTACGGAGCCAAGGCGATCTCGATCGAAGCGGTGAAGGAGTACCAGATCGTTTTGTCGCCCTACGCGGTCTCACTGGGCGATTTCGCGGGCACGCTGATCAACGCCGTCACCAAGAGCGGCACCAACGACCTGCACGGAACGGCGTTCTTCTACGCCCGGAGCGATCAGCTCGCCGGTAACGCCTCGTTCCAAGGCGCGTCGTCGTACCAGTCACAAACCGGCCTCTCGCTCGGCGGCCCGCTCGTGCGCGACAGGGTTCACTTCTTCCTCGCGTCCGAGTTTCAACAGCGCAGGACTCCCGCGAACGGTCCGTACGTCGGGCAGAGCGCTTCCAGCCAGACCCCCCTGCCCGCGGACACCGCCGACATCACCCGGTTCGCGCAGACTCTCGCCGCCAAGGGTCTCCAGGCAGGCACGGGGGGGTTGGTGGACACCCACGATCCCGGCGGCAACCTCTTCGCGCGAGTGGACGTTGCCCTCCCGGCCTGGAACAGCCGGCTGGTCCTGCGCTACAACTACACGCGCGCGGATAGCGGAGCGCTGTCGCGGCCCGAGACGGCGGTGGCCACCACGTGCTTCACGCGGTCCTGCTTTCCACTGTCTTCCGTGCAGCGGCACCAGCTCGCCGTCAAGCACGTGGCCGCCGCCCAGCTGTATAGCTATTTCCGCAACGGCGCCGAGAACGAGCTGACCGTCGGATACCGCACGCAGCCGCTGAGAATAACGCCCGACGTGAACCAGCCCCTGATCCAAGTCATCGTGCCGAACCCGAGCGTGCCGGGGAACCCCAGCACGCTCCAGGCGGGAGCGGTCGAATTCGCCCAGGGAAATCGGACGGATCAGGTGGTCTACGACGTGGCGGATGCCTTCACGTTCCCGATCGGCGCACACCGTGTCAGCGTCGGGACGAAGGTCGAGCCCTACCGACTGCGTCTGTTCCAGCTCAAGGGCTCGTATGGGACCTGGACATTCTCGAGTCTCGACTCGCTGCAGCGCGACAGCGCGCAGTCCTATAGCGTCGCCAGAGACCTCGGCGGAGCGGACGCGACAATGCGAGGAGTCCAAGTGGGGGTGTATGCCGGGGATCAGTGGCAGATCTCCCCGCGGTGGTCGCTCACGTACGGCCTGCGTGTCGATGTGCCGATCTTGATTAACAAGCCTCCCTACGACAGTGCGGTGGATGCGGCATTCGGACGGCGCACCGACGCCGTCCCGACGGGTCATCCGCAGTGGTCGCCTCGGGTCGGCTTCAACTGGGATGTGACCGGGGACCAGCGGAATCAGATTCGCGGAGGCGCCGGCGTGTTCGTCGGGCGTCCGCCGCTCGCCTGGCTGCTCAGCGCCTACGCCAACTTCGGCAAGGGGCTTGGCGTCCTCACCTGCAACGGCAACCCGCCGCCCTTCGATCCCGACTATGCCAACCCGCCGCTCGCCTGTGCGAGCGGCTCGGGCACCAGTACGAAGCCGGTCGTCACCTTCCTGGACCCCGATCTCAAGTTCCCGGAGACACTCCGCGCCTCGCTCGGCTACGACCGCCGGCTTCCCTGGGGCCTCGTGGCCACGGTGGAAGGCCTGTATACCAAAAACCTCGACGATTTCTTCTACGCGGACCGCAATCTCGCGGGGCCGATCGGCGTCGATCGCCATGGCCGTAGCATGTACGGCACGTTCGGCAATAACGGTCTGGCAGCGCCGATCCTGATCTCGCCAGCATTCCCGAAACAGGTAATCGAGTTGACCAATCAGTCTCGGAACTACTCCTACAGCGTCACCGGTCAGCTGCAGAAGCGCCTGTCTCGCAGCCTCGAGGCCAGTGCCGCCTTCAACTACTCGCGCGTGCGCGACGTCCAGACTCCCCTCGCCGTCGGCGCTTACGACAACTGGCAGTCCGGGCGTGCGGTGGCGGGCGACGAGCTGCGTCAGAACCTGGGAATCTCCGGCTACGACCAGCCCCGGCGGGTGGTCTTTAGCGCCACGTACACCTTCCCGTGGCAGCCGTGGAGCACCGACGTCTCCCTCGTCTACATCGGGGAATCGGGGCTTCCCTATACCTACTTCGCGAACGGCGATCCGCGCACGGGGGACTTGAACGCCGACGGCACGACCCAGAACGACCCTGTCTACATCCCCAAGAGCACCTCCGACACCCTGGAAATTCGGTTCTCCGGCACCGCAGCGGATGTCGCCGCCCAGCAAGCGGCATTCGACCAGTTTCTGCGCGACACGCCGTGCGCCAACGTGCAGCGCGGCAGGATCATGGAGCGGAACAGTTGCCGCAGCCCGTGGCGCAACACAACGAACCTCTCCCTCCGCCAGTCGTTGCCGACCCGACGCGGGCACACGCTCATGCTCCAGCTCGACATCTTCAACCTCCTGAACCTGATGAACAAGCGCTGGGGACTGCTCCAGATCCCCAACACCGCACTGCTCACGCAGGTCCAAGGGCAGGCTGCGCAGCAGCCGATCTTTCGCTTCGATCCTGCCTTCCTGCCTTACAGCTCGCAGAACCTGTACTCGTACTACCAGATCGAAGTGGCCGCGCGCTATAGCTTCTAGTCCGACGGCCGAACAGAGCACGCTGCACCGCTTGCTTTAGCGCCCCCAGTTCGGGTACCCGGCGCCCGTGGGATCGTTGGTGAGCCGCGTGAGGCCCGAGCCGTCGGCATTCATCACGTAGACTTGTAGCGTGCCACTGCGGTCGCTATGAAACGCGATCTGGGAACCGTCGGCGGACCACGTGGGGGCATAGTCCACCCCAGGGTCTGTCGTGAGCCGGGTCTGGCCGGAGCCGTCCGCGTTCATGACGTAGATCTCCTCGTTGCCATCTCTGTCACTGACGAAGGCGATCCGGGCGCCGTCGGGGGACCAGGAGGGGAACCGGTCCGTGGCTCCCGCCGTGGTCGTGAGCTGCGTGAGCGACGATCCGCTTACGTCCTTGACGAAGATGTCGTAGCCGGACCCGCCGTACGAGCTCAGCGCGATCTTCGAGCCATCGGGAGACCACGCCACCCCAATGTTCGCGCCAGCGTTAGTGAACTGTCGCATGCCGGTACCGTCGCCGTTGATGAGAAAAATCTGACCGCCGCTCCCGGCCTGATCGTAGAAGAAGGCGATCTTCGAGCCATCAGGAGACCAGGCCGGAGCTGGTTCGAACGTATCATCGAGGTTCACGAGCGTCCGGGCGCCCGACCCGTCCGCGTTCTTCACGACGATCGCGTAGTAGCCGCGGAGGAAGACTGGGTCGGTTATCCCCCGAATGCTCGAGTAGACGAACATCGTGCCATCGGGCGACCAGTTGGGATCGAGGGCGCCCAGCGAATCGGACGTGAGCTGGACCTGCGCTGATCCGTCGGCATTCATGACATGAATCTGGATGCCTCCGCTCCGTTCGCTGACGAACAGGATCCTCCCAGGCGTCGCAACGCAGGTGACCGAAAAAGCGACCTGAGCGGTGGCTCCGCCGACGACCTCGACCGGGCGGGGATTGGCGGCCACGGCGCAGTTCACGGCGAGCCCGCTGAGCAGGACGTGGTGGCTGCCGGCGCTCAGGCCGGCCAACGTGATCGTGTCGTTCACCGGGATGGCCTGCCCGGTGCTGCCATCGAGGGCAATGCTGTAGCCGTTCCCGTCGAGCTCCGCTCCCGTGGTCGTCACGGTGATCCGAATGGCGCCGGTGTTCGGCCCATTGGACTCGTTGCATCCTGCCGCGAGCACTACGAGGAGCGCCCAGGCCGTTCCACGTGTCGCGTTCATGGGACGCCTCCCGCCAACGCGAGGCGATCCGACGCCCGGTTCACGACATCCCGCGCGATCTCGAGCAGCGAGGCGCTCCGGCCGTCCGACAAGATGCCGCCATCACGGAACGCTTCGATCTGATTGATGAACGCCCCGAGCTTGTTCATCGCCGGGGCGATCTCCCCATCAGCCAACTTTTCCAGCGCACCTTGGAGCTTGACCGCCAACGCGTTCCCTTGACCGTCGTTCAGCACGCCGTTTTCTACCAGCCGCGCGACGTGGCGCTGGAGAAACGCAATCCGCGGCTCGGGTGCCAGCGGCGGAGTCACGTGGGTGCCGCCCTGGTTGGCTCGGTCGATCGCCACCTGAACCAGGCCGGACGCCTTTGCCCAATCAACGAATTCGTCGATGTATTGCAGCCCTGCGCTGCTGTGGGCCTGCGCCGTGTCCGGAACCACGATGGCCAGGTTGGCGATCAAGAAGTTGTCGGGCAGCAGCCGCCCGCCGCAGCAGGCAATGAAGGCGATCACCTGCGGCCCCCGGCCCCCGGCAAATGCGTCCACTTGCCCCGTGCGCAACAGGTCCAGCGCCTGCGGGGTCGCGGGCGTGCGCACGAGCGTCGCATACTTGAGGGTGTGGCTGAGATAGATGTCGGGAGAGTTGCCCTCAGCGACCGAAATCCGCACGCCAGGGGCATCGACGTCCGCGACCTTCTGAAACGGGGCGTCGCCGCGGACGAGATAGGTGTTCTCCACAGCGATGTGCGGAATGGCCGCCGTGATGCCCGGCGGCTCGAGCGTTTGGTCGAAGGCGAAGGCCGCGTCCCACTCGCCGTTGGCGAGACCCGCCAGCAGCGGCGGGACCCCATTATAGGGGACCGCCACGAACTGCGCATGCGTTCCCTGTGCCAGCTTGCAGGTCATGTCTATGCCCGGCCCTGTTAGCTGGCCCGTGATCGGGTTCCGCGCCGCGTTGTTCCGGTTGTTGTAGTTGAACGCCACCCGCATGACACCGCTCGGCGCGAGATCGTGCAGGACCGCTGCATCGGGGTCCCCTTCCCAGGTCGCGCCGTCAACGTCGCACACGAAGCTAGAAACGGCCGCCGCGACTTGATCGGCGCGGATCGGGGCGCCCGGAGCAGTCGGCCCCTTGTCGAGATTGCACGCCAGGGCCAGCGCTGCGAGCGCCGCCAGCCGCACGAACCCTCCACTTGCCGCTTTCATCGGTCACCTCCGGAAGAGATCTCCGTAGCTTCAGCGGCTTCGTCGGCGGTGCCCCGCGCCGTCAAGAGGTAGCGCCAGGCGTCGCGCAAGAGCGGCGCGCCATCCGGGCCGAGCGGCGTGTTCAAGTCGTTGGAGGGAACGCCGTGCGCATTGTTGTCAACGAATCCGCCCTGGGGCATGAGGTCGGTGACAAACGTGTGCGTCCCGTCGTACGGAGGGCTGCTGGTTTCGGGCGTCGCCGGCGCACCGAACACCCTAAGGCCCAGGGAATCCCATCCCGCGCGGACCGGGCGGTAGAACACGTCGCGATCATGCGCGATCCCGTAGTAGCGCTCCACCGGCGTCAGATGCGTCGCGAGCCACGACGGGGCTTCGGCGTGCATGCTGTCGGTCACGGAGGAGAACAGCACGACACGGGCCACGAGACGAATCTTCGCGATCATCGCCGCGTTCCCGCCCCCCCCGGAGTGACCGCTAACGGCGATTTGCGACCACTTCGGCTTGTCCCGAAGGAGGAACCTGTCCCACCCTTCGTCGGGATAGTGCAGCGTGAGGTACTGGAGCAGCTTGGTGAGTCGGTTGTCGATGCTGTTCGCCACGTTGACGTCCATGAACGCGACCCGGTCGATCCCGTCGATGATCTCGAGCCGGGCGTTCTCGTAGCAGGCGCTGGGATCAGGGGTAGTCGGGCACGCTTTCGCCAGCCCCCCGCCGGTTGGGTACATGAGACCGATGACGTGGTAGCCGAGCCGTGCCGCCTCCTGCTGCACCAGCTGGAAGATCGATGGGTTCTGGCCGGTGCCGGGCAGGAACACGAAGAGCTTGTGGTTCGACTTGGCCGTGGTGTCGAGCCAGACATAGTGATTGTCGAGCGCCCGATCGATGGCGGGGTCGGTTGTCTGGGGCGCTACAGTGTGTAAGACGAGCGGTGCTACCAGCGTTTCGGCTGCGTCGAAAGTGGGCGACCGCGGCCCGACCGGCTTCTCCGGATTGCACGCCAGCGCCAGCAGCAAGAACGCTCCGCCGCCGGCGAGCCTTCCACTGATTCGTCTCATCGCGTCTCTCCTGTGAGCTGTGATTGCCGTGCCCGCGCAACGGGGCTAGTTTTCGCTTGCGGAGCCAGTTTAGGGGAGCCGCGTCACGCCCTTGTGATGCGACCGTCACGCCGGCCGTAACGGCGACCCCACACTGCTCGTGAGCCTCTGAACCGCGCCGCGTATCGAGGCCTCGCATGATCGAGCTCCGCATGCTCGGGACGTTGAGCCTCACCAGCGCCGACGGGCGCGACGTGCGGGCCCTGCTCGGCCAACCCCGGCGCCTCGCCCTCCTCGCCTACCTCGCCGCCGCGACCCCCCAAGGCTTCCATCGCCGTGACAGCCTACTGGCGCTGTTCTGGCCGGAGCTCGATCAGGAGCACGCCCGCGCCGCGCTGCGCCAGGCGCTACACGTGGTGCGCGACGCGTTGGGCGCGGGCGCCGTCGCGAGCCGGGGCGACGAGGAGATCGGCCTCGCCTTCGACCACGTCTCGTGTGACGTGGGGGCATTCGAGCGCGCGGTCGCCGTGGGGCAGTTCCGCGAGGCGCTCGACCTGTACCGGGGCGATCTGCTGGAGGGGTTCTTCATCACCGGCGCGCCGAGCTTCGAGCAGTGGCTCGAGACCGAGCGCGGTCGGCTGCGGGAGGTGGCATCACGAGCGGCGCGGACCTTGGGGGAGCGCTGCGCAGCCGACGGCAACCTCACCACCGCCGCGCACTGGACTCGCCGGGCGCTGGACCTCGCCCCCAACGAGGAAGCGCTGCTGCGCCGTCTGATCACCGTACTGGACCGGCACGGCGACCGGGCGGGCGCGCTGCAAGCGTATGCGGAATTCACCGCGCGCCTCGCCGAGGAATACCAAGCCCAGCCGGCCCCCGAAACGGAGGCTCTCGTTGCCGCCGTGCGGGCGCGGCAGCTGGCGCAGCCGCCCCCCGCGCTACCCGAGTTGGATCTCCTGCCCCGCCTGCGGACTGGACTCGCCGAGCGCTACCGAGTCGAGCGCGAGCTCGCCCACGGCCGGATGGCCACGGTATTCCTCGCCCGCGACGTGAAGCACGGCCGCCTGGTCGCGATCAAGGTGCTGCACCCTGAGCTCGCCGCCGCCGTCGGCACGACCCGCTTCCTACGCGAGATCGGCTTTGCCGCCCAGCTCCACCACCCGCACATCGTCCCGTTACACGACTCGGGTGAACAGGATGGGCTGCCCTACTTCGTCATGCCGTACGTGGAGGGTGAGTCCCTGCGGGACCGCCTGGAGCGCGAACCGCAGCTTCCAGTGCCGGAGGCGCTGCGGATCGCCGACGACGTAGCGAAGGCCTTGGGGTACGCCCATACCCTCGGCGTGGTGCATCGCGACATCAAGCCGGAGAACATCCTGCTCGAGAATGGCCATGCTCTGGTGGCGGACTTCGGGATCGCGCGAGCGATCAGCGCCGCCGGCAGCGACCGGCTCACCGAAACGGGGATCGCGCTCGGCACACCCGCGTACATGAGCCCTGAGCAGGCGGTTGAGAATGGACCCATCGATGGCCGCGCCGATCTCTATGCGCTCGGCTGCGTGGTCTACGAGATGCTGGCCGGCACGCCGCCGTTCACGGGGCCAACGGCCCAAGCCGTTCTAGCGCGCCACGCCGTGGACCCAGTCGCGCCGATCCGGACCGTGCGGGAGACTGTGCCCCGCGGGGTCGAGCAGGCTGTCCTGAAAGCCCTGGCCAAAGTGCCGGCGGACCGCTACGCCGGCGCCCCCGAGTTCGCGCAGGCGTTGAACCAGCCAGCCCTCGAGCCAGCGCCGGGCGGGCGCCTAGGGAAGAGCCGGGGAGCGAAGCTCGCACTCGGCGTGGGCCTCTCGGCAGCAGCTACGCTGGCACTGCTGGTCGGCGTCAGTCTCGGGGGCGGACGGGAGCGGCCGCATCCCCGGACCCCATTGACCAGCAACGCCGCGGCGTACGATTTGTACCTGCGCGCCGACATGCTTCTCGCCCAGCGCCAGAATCGAGAGAACGATTCGGTCGCGATCACGCTGTTCGAGCGCATCGTTGCGCTGGACCCGAGCTTTGCAGCAGCTCAGGCCGGGCTGGCGCGCGCCTACGCGCTGCGGGTGAGCGAATTCGCTCCGGAGGACACGGCGGCGCTTGAACGAGCCCAAGTGGCCGCGGAGAAAGCGCTGCGCCTTGACCCGAATCTCGCGGAGGCCCACCTCGCTCAGGCCCGCCTGCTGTGGGGGCCAGCCGGCCACTTCTTCCACGAGCGAGCGGCTCAGGAAGACCGGCGCGCCCTGAGCCTCAACCCGAACATGAGCCGGGCGCACGGGTCTCTGGGGAATATCTACCTGCACATCGGCCTGCTGGACGAGGCGATTGCAGAGCTCCAGAAGACGGTCGCGATCTCGCCCCGCGAGGACAACGCCCTGCGACGCATCGCGGAGGCGCGCGCGTATCAAGGGCACTATGACGACGCCCTGAGGATCCTGAGCCAGGTAGAGCCTGAGGCCAACCCGCCATACTGGTACTATGAGATGGCAGTCGTGCTTCTTCATTTGGGTCGGAGCGACTCGGCGCTGGCGGTGATACAAAACTACCTCCGGGCGCATCCCGAAGACCGAGGCGGCGTCGTAACGAGCGTGCGCGCCGTGTGGTTTGCCATGGCGGGCAACGCTCTCCGCGCCCAGCGGGACATCGAGACCGCCGTCCAAGAAGGGAAGGGATACATCCACTTCCATCACGCCGCGTACCACATCGCCTTGGCGTACGCGCTGCTCCACCGGCCCGACTCGGCCGTACACTGGCTACGCCAGGCCGCCGAGGGTGGGTTCCCCTGCTACCCGCTGTTCGAGCGTGATCCGTTCCTGGACAACATCCGCAGCGATCCGGGCTTCGTCGCCTTCCTCCGGGAGCAGAAGGCGCAGTGGGAGCGCTACCGGGCCACGCTCTGAACGCCGTGCGGGGTTGACGCAATCCCACGCGCGGCGTCTCTTCGACCCGACCAGATCAGACATCCCGGGCTCGGAGGACCTATGCGATGCTGGCTGTGGAGTTTCCTGGCGCTGGCGCTGAGCACCACCGCCCTCAACGCACAAGGCCTCCGCGACAAGATCTCCGAGCTGTTCATCTTCACGGCCGGCCAGGACCCGCTCTTCCTCGGCGGCACCGCCGGCTCGGACTCGGCGACCGCACTGCACGCCGACCACTTCATTCCCTCCGCGCGGGCGGAGAACGGCACCCTCATCTCGTTCATCAGTAACGCGATCAGCGGCAACGTGGCGAACGTTCCCGTGAGCGCGACGAGCGGCGGCTCCACGTTTCGCTTCGAAGGGGGTGTCCCCGTCAAGACCTCGGCCTCCCCAGGGCCGGTGTTCGCCGAGCGTGCCCAGACACTCGGGCGCGGTCGCGTCTTCGTCGGCGCGAACGTGAACCGGCTGCACTTCGAAACGCTGCGGGGCGTGAGCTTGAGCGGGATCGAGATGACCTTCACGCACGTGAACGTCACGGGGCCGCTGTGCGACAGCATCCAGGGCACGTCCTGCGACCCGTATGGCGTCCCCGCCCACGAAAACGACGTCATCGCCCTGCGCCTGGCGCTCGACATCGACATGACGGTCAGCTCGTTCTTCCTGAGCTTCGGGCTGCTCGATCACGTGGACATCGGCGTCGTCCTGCCGATCGTCGCCACCTCGCTCACGGGCACGAGCGACGCGCAGATCATTCCGTTCGGCGGAACGACCGCGCAGCACTTCTTCGGCGGCACGCCGACCAGCCCCGTGCTCTCCACGTCGCGATTCGTGCAAGGCTCGGCCAGCGGCATCGGGGACATCGCCGCGCGCGTCAAGGTCAGCGTCACCCAGTCGGAGCGCACCACGTTCGCGCTGCTGGGCGACATCCGCTTTCCCACGGGAAGTGAAGACGACCTGCTCGGCTCGGGCCACCTCGCCGCGCGCGGCCTCGGCATCTTGTCGGCGCGATTCGGAGCCTTTTCGCCACACGCCAACGTGGGATACCTCTTCCGGAGCGGCGACCTGCAGAACAGTGCCGTGCTCGCCACCGTCGGCTTCGATCACCTGATGGCCCCATGGGCGACGATGGCGGTCGACCTGGTCTCAGAGCTGCAGGTCGGCGAGAGCAAGCTGCAGCTGCCCGGCCCCGTGGCCTATGATGCGCCGTTCCGGCGGACGATCGATGTCACGAACCTCCCCAACGAGCGCGATGACGTGATCAACGGCTCGTTCGGCTTCAAGTTCACGACCGGCTCGGGGATCACGCTGGTGGCCAACACGCTGTTCCCGCTGAACCGCGGCGGGCTCCGCCCCAACGTGCTGTGGACAGCCGGCCTCGAGTACAACTTCTGAGCCGGCGCTAGCGCAGGGAGTGGATCGAGCTGAGGTGCCAGCCGGTGGAGTCTTGCACCAGCGTCGCCCGGAATGTGGTGGTGTCCCGCTTGCTCCTGCCGGTCTTGGGCTCGACATACTCGTACACGCCGTTCACAATGGCGTCCGCCGAGCTGCCCGCGACGACCAACCGGTTGATCGTCAGCGCCGCCTTGAGCTCGGGGACCGACTGGAAGAACTGCCTGAACGTCTCTTGCTCCACGGCGGTCAACCCTGGATACACCCGGCGAACTTCGTTGACGTCGCGCGATTCCAGCGCTCGCGCATAATCTGCCAGCAGGGCCTTGATCTCCGCCCGCGGGTCCGCCGGGGGATGCGCCACCGGCGGCGCAGCCGGCGGCGCCGCGGGGCGCTCCCGCACGGTGTCGCGCACGGCCCGAGTGCGGGACGCCCGCTCGGCCTCCCACAGCGACGCCGCCATGGCGAGCTGCACCATGGCCTCAGCCGAGCGCCCCGCGGCGGCGAGCGACTCCGCGGCTTTCATCACCGTGTCGCCCTTCGCCAAGTCGGTGGGCGTGGCACCCGCCTCGAGCGCACGGCGGAGCGCGCTGACAGCCGCCGTGCGCAGGGCGCGCACGAGGCTGTCTTCCCGCTGCAGCGCCGCGGCGCGGGCGGTGGATTCGGCGGCGGGTGCGGCGGGGGCGGCGGCGGCTGGGGCCGTCTGGTGCGCGACCGGTCGTTTCGTCTGAGTCGGGGTCGCAGGCAGCGCCGGCGGTGGGGGGGGCGCGGCAACGACGCTCGTTTCCGCGGGAGCGCGGGCAGGCCCGGCGGCCGCTCCGGTGTCACGTGGGGTCGCCGTCCGCCACGGCCCGGCCCACCACAGCGCGGCAGCCACGACGACCGCCCCCGCCCCCGCCCCCAGCGCCCACCAGAGCCGCGGACCCCCGTGTCGAGACGGGGCTGCGACCGGCGCCGGGTGGGTCTGCGATTTCGAAAGCGCGAGCGGGCTCGTCGGCGTCTTGATGTGGGCGAGCGCGGGCGAGCGACCGCCGGCCCGCGCGAGCGTGATCATCTCGCCCCGGACCGGATCGTCGTGTCGCAAGGACGGCCGCCCGCACACCGCGATCACGTCGTCCATGCTGGGCCAGCGGCCGGCCGGATCCTTTGCCAACATCCGCATGACGGCGGCAGCCAGATTGGCCGGACAGTCCGGTCGACGCTCGGTGACCGGACGCGGACGCTCGTTGAAGTGGGCGTACATGACCGCCATCGTGGATTCCGCCTGGAACGGCAGCCGTCCCGTCAGCATCTCGTACGCGACGATGCCGAGGGAGTACTGATCCGACGCCCCCGTGACCTCGCGCGTCTCACACTGCTCGGGGCTCATGTAGGTGGGCGTGCCAACCGTCACCCCGGTCACGGTGAGCCCCTCCGCCTGGACGACCTTGGCGATGCCGAAATCCGTGACCACGGCCCAGCCCTCTTCGTCCAGCATGATGTTCGCGGACTTGATGTCGCGGTGAATCACGCCGTGGCGATGGGCGTACCCGAGGGCGTCGCCCACCTGAGCGATGATCGCCTGCACCATCGGGATGGGAAGCGCTCCGACGTCGCGCAGCACCGAATCGAGGGGCCGTCCCTGCACGTACTTCATCACGAAGTACAGGACGCGCTCGCTCTCCTTGACCGCGTAGATTGGTATGATGTGCGGGTGGCTCAGCGCGGCCGCGGTGCGGGCCTCGCGCTTGAACCGCTCCACCATTCCCTCCCCCATCTGGAGCAGCGCAGGCGCCAGTACCTTGATGGCGACTTTCCGGTCGAGGGCCACGTCGTGTGCCAGGTACACGGTGGCCATCCCGCCCCGCCCCAGCTCGGCGAGAATTTCGTACTCGCCCAGCGCGGCTTGACGGAGGGCGTCCAGCAGCGCCTCGCGCCCGGCGTCGTGCGGTGGCGGCGGGGCGGTCGCGACGGTTGGCGCGTTCGCCGGTGCGACGGGGATGCCGGTCCCGCACCGCGGACAGAAGTAAGCCCCGGGGCCGAGCCGCGCACCGCAGCGCGCACAGAATGAGCCGCTGACCCTCATCGACGTGTCTTGCCTAGTGGCTGACGATCCAATGTGTGATTTCCGGCGACCCTATCCAATAACACTCGGGCCCGCGGCGGGCAACGCCTTCGTCGCCGGGACGTCGTCGCTGGCCTACCCAAACACCGGCGTCAACGGCGGATCGCCGCGCAGCACCGCCTGCACGTTCGCGACCGCGATCGCCGCCATCCGGGTGCGCGCCTCGCGCGTCGCGCTGCCGATGTGGGGCAGCAGCACCGTGCGCGGTGCGGCGCGGAGCCGCGGGTGGATCGCGGGCTCGTCCAGGTACACGTCGAGCCCGGCGGCGCCGAGCCGTCCTTCTTCGAGCGCGATGGCGAGCGCCTCCTCGCGGACCAGGTCCCCCCGCGCCGTGTTGATGAGGATGGCGCCGGGCTTCATCTGGCGTAGCGTGTCCGCGTTGATGATCCCCTTGGTCTCGGGAACGGACTGGGCATGGAGCGAGAGCACGTCGCTCTCGCTCAGCAGGCGGCCGAACTCGACCCGAGCGGCGCCGGTGGCCCGCTCGAACTCGGGCCGCGGGCTGCGCGTCGTGTAGAGGATCCGCAGCCCGAACGGCACCGCCCGGCGGCCCACCGCCTGGCCGATGCGTCCGGCCCCGAACAGGCCGAGCGTCCGGCCCTTGAGCTCGATCCCGAGCAACTGCTCCGGATGCCAGCCGGTCCACGTGTCGCTCTTCACGAGCTCGACCCCCTCCAGGACGCGCCGGGCGCACGCGAGGATCAACACCCAGGTGAGGTCGGCGGTCGCGTCGGTCAGGACGTCGGGGGTGTTCGTGACCTTGATGCCGCGCAGCTCGGCGGCCACGACGTCGACGTTGTCGTGCCCCACGGCGCAGTTCGCGATGATCTTGAGCTTGGGGAGGTGCTTGAGCTCGGTGCCGCCCACCCAGCGCGACAAGAGCGGCACGATCGCCACGTAGTCCCCCCGGGGCGTCGGCTGGTTCGCGGCGATCCAGGTGACGTCGAGCCCCGCCAGCTGGCCGGGCTGGAGCAGGTTCTGCAGCTCGGCGGCGATGAGTACGGGGTGACCCACTACCTCCTCATCTGCGCCCGGCGGATCGAGTCATCCACGGCGATCGCCCGCGCGGGGCTCCACTTGTAGTACAGCTGGAGACAGGCCCCGGCCTGCATGTCGCGCCGGTGCGCGCAGCTCGCGATTTCCTGCCGGTGCTTGGAGCCGTTGGTGCGCCACGTCGAGTCTTCGGTCGCCCGGGCGCGCGGCTCGGCCCACCCGAACCCCAGCAAGCAACCGGTCATGTCGCCCGACGGGTCGGCGGCGCACTGCTGGACCTCTTTCGAATGCCGCACCGCGTCGGCCCGCCACCCCGAATCGGCCTTGAACTGCGCGATACTATCCTGCTCAAACTGAAACCGCTGCGCGTACGCGAGCGCTTCCTTTTTCTTCCACTTGTATTGCAGCACGAGGCAGTTCGCCGCGCCGGGCGCGTCCATGGTGATGGCGCTGCAGGCACGGACCTCCACGAGCTTCTTCGCTTCGGACTTGCACGCCAGCGTCACAAGCGCCAGACAAACGGTGATCCGCGCGAAGAGCCGGATGCTGATGCGCGAAGTCAAGCCAGCCTCCTTGGTTGGCGGAATCAGTGCGCATATGTGGAGCCGCGGACCGCGGGCGCCGGTGACCACCATCACACTAGTCACCGTAGATCACGGTCCCGACGATGATCTCCTTCACAACGCCGCCCCCTAAGCGGACTACCATTCCCTGCCAGTTCGAGGGAGCGGTCGAGCGAGCGAACAGCCAGCGTGTGGCGTCGCTGTGGCTCTGGCGAGGCCAGGCGTAGAGTTCCACAACACGCTCGGCGGGGTCACCGATGCGGAGCCCGCGTCGCGTAGGAACGGATCGCCCGGTGATCCGGGCCATGAAGAGGCTCCCGGAGCGGAACGTCAACGTGAGATCGTGGAACTCCCAGTCGACGACCGGCAGTTCGCCGTCATTATAGAGGCGGTACGCGCGAGTCGACCTCGGAGAACCGAGTGCCCGGACCGCCTGCGTGCTGTCCGTTGCTGGTCCAAGGCCCGCTACCACCAAGTCCGAGTCTGCCAGCTGGTATCGGGATGCAACGGAAGGAGCGTCAGGCGAGCCGTCGGCGACTGGCCGCGCGCCATCTGGCCTGCTGCGCGGACGGCGCGCCCCCTCGCCACCGCACTCGGACACCGCGGCGAGCAGGAGCAGCGCGAGCGCGGGCTGCGCCGCGCCGAACCGAAGCCAGCATCCGTTCACACGGACAGGGTGGGATTCGAACCCACGGTACCCTTGCGGGCACACCGGTTTTCGAGACCGGCCGTTTCAACCGCTCACGCACCTGTCCAATACCTAGGCGGGTAGACGGGGAGACGCATAGACGGGTAGGGGTGGCTCGGCCTGCTGTTGCTACCCGTCTACCCGTCTCGCCGTCTATCCGTCCAGCCGTTACGGATAGGGTGGGATTCGAACCCACGAAACGGTTACCCGTTTACACGCTCTCCAGGCGTGTGCCTTCAGCCGCTCGGCCACCTATCCACACTACTCGACGCCCAGACGCGTAGTAAATACATAGGGCTGCTCGGTTTCGCCACGGGCCACACCGCGGCTGAACCCCAACGGCCCTCGGCCGCGTATCATCTGAACGTTCCGAGCGAGCCCCGATCTTGAACCCAAGGAGGTAGGTGTGAACAAGCTGCCGACGAAGCGCGAGCCCCCCGAGCCCGCCGAGGTGGAAGACACGCCCACGTGGCGCGACTTGGGTGAGCGCATCCGCGACCTGCTGAAAGACGCCCTGCGGGAAGGCAAGGCGCTCGAGCGCGACCTCGAGCCGAGGCTGCTCCCCGCCCTCAAGCGGCTCAAGGCCGAGATGGAGAAGCTGATCGCGAAGCTCGAGCAGCGGGCGGGCGCGGGGAAGCAGCAGCCCTAGGTCGGCCTAGGCGCGTCGTAGGCGCGCGCGATCCACCTTCCCCAGATGGGTGCGCGGCAGTGCGTCAAGAAAGATCACCTCGCGCGGATACTTGTAGGGCTCGAGGCGCTCCCGCACGAACGCTTGCAGCTCTTCGGCCAGCCCCTGACGCGGCTCTTTTACGACCACGAACGCGTGCGGCTTGACGAGTCCGTGCTCCCCGACAACGCCGACCACTGCGACCTCCTTCACGGCCGGATGCTGCAGGAGACAATTCTCGACTTCCTGCGGCGCCAGCCACTTGCCCGACACCTTAAGCAGGTCGTCGGCCCGGCCGCAGTAGGTGAAGTACCCGTCGGCGTCGCGCCGCACCATGTCGCCCGACACATACCATTCTCCCCGGAATCCTTGCTTGGTCTTGTCCATCTGCTGCCAGTAGCCGATCGCCCGTGACTCGCCGCGGACCCACAACGCGCCCACCTCCCCCGCTGGCAGCTCCCGCCCCACGTCGTCACATACCTTCACCTCGAAGCCCGGAACGACCGTACCGAGCGTGCCCGGCCGCACCTGTCCCGGGCGGTTCGAGATGAAGATGTGCCACATCTCCGCGGTGCCGAGGCCGTCCAACAGCTCGACGCCGAACGTCCGCTTCCAGCGGTGGTACAGCTCGACCGGGAGCGGCTCGCCCGCAGACGTCGCGAGCCGCAGGCACGAGAGATCCTGCCTCGCGGCCGCGGAGTGGCTCACCATCTGGTTGATCATCGTCGGCACGTTGATCATGACGGTCGGCCGGAAGCGGGCGATCTTCCCGAACAGCACGTCGGGGGTCGCGGCTTCCGGGAACAACACAGTACGGGCGCCGACCGAGAACGGGAACAAGAGGTTCGAGCCCGTCGCGTAGCCGAAGTAGAGTTTGGGCACGCTCAGGGTGATGTCGCGCTCGGTGTAGCCGATCACGCCCTTGGCGTAGCACTCCGCGGTGTTTGCGAACGACGTGTGGGTCTGCACAACGGCCTTCGGCTGCCCCGTCGTGCCGCCCGAAAACAGCCAAACCGCCGCGTCGTCGCGGTGGCTCGGGAAGGTGTCGAGCGCGGCGGGCGCCCGCGCCAGCCGCTCGTCGAGTGCCGGCTCGCCCACCACCAGGATCGTCTTGAGGTGACGTGCGCCGCGTGCCGCGATCCGGAAGGCGCCCACCGAATCCGGGTGTGCCACCACGACCTGAGCGCGCGTATAGCCGTAGAAGTACGCGATCGCCTCGGGCTTAAGCTCGGGGTTCACCATGACGACCACGGCGCCGATCTTGAGCGTTCCGAACAGCGCGCCCACGAACGCCGGTCCGTCAGGGAGCGCGATCATGACGCGCTGCTCGGGCTCGACGCCCGCCTCAGTGAGGACGTGACCGAACCGATTCGCCAGCGCCTGGATCTCGCGATAGCTGAGCGTGCCCGCGTCCGTGAGCACCGCGGGCCGGTCGCCCTTGCCTTCGCGCACCCGGGCGTCCAGGAAATGGTCCGCCATGTTGAACTGCTCGGGCGGCTGGAAGCCCATGGGGACAGATATCGGCCGCCGACGCCTGGCGGTCAACCGCCCCGCCCCCTACCATACAGCCACTCATGGCGGTTCTCGAATTCGCGCACCTGACCTGGGAGGAGGTCCGCGACCTCGACTGGACGAAGGCGGTAGCCATCCTGCCCCTCGGCGCGGTCGAGGCGCACGGACCCCATCTGCCCCTCGCGACCGACGTGATCATCGCGGAAACGATGGCGCGCGCCGCGGCGGCGCGACTCGCCAGGCGTGGCTACGACGCTGTGCTGCTCCCGCCGCTCGCCTACACCGCCGCCGAGTTCGCCGTGGGGTTTCCGGGCACCATATCGCTCCGGCCCGCCACCGTGACCGCGCTGCTCGTCGACCTCGCGCAAAGCCTGGCGCGTCACGGACTCCAAGTGCTCGCGGTCGCGAACGCGCACTTGGACCCCGCGCACGTCACGGCCATCGAGGCTGCGGTGGCCCAGAACCGGCGCGAGAATGGCGCGCGCATCGTCTTCCCCGACGTCACGAAGCGACCCTGGGCCCTCCGACTCACGCAGGAGTTCCAGAGCGGCGCCTGTCACGCGGGGCGGTACGAGAGCTCCATCGTGATGGCGGCGCGTCCGGAGCTCGTGCGCGAGGCGATCCGCCGCTCGCTGCCCGCCAACCCGCGCTCACTCAGCCTGGCGATCCGCTCCGGGCAGACGAGCTTCGAGGAGGCGGGCGGGCCGCGGGCGTACTTCGGCTCCCCGGCCGACGCTGGGGCTGACGAGGGAGCCCGCACGATCGAGATCCTCGGAGCGATCCTTGAAGAAGCGGTGCTCGCGGAGCTCGACCGGTGACGCTCGCAGGCAGGGCTGCCGTGGTCACGGGCGCGGGCCGGGGGATCGGCATGGCCGTGGCACGGGCGCTCGCCGGGGCTGGCGCGGCCATCGTGGTGGTGGCCCGGACCCGAAGCGAGATCGAGGCGCTCGCGACCGAGCTCCGCGACGCGGGACAGCGCGCTTGGGCCGTACGGGGCGACGTCACCGACCCGGGGGACGTGCAAACGCTCGCGCGGGAGGCCAAGACCCAGCTCGACCGGGTGGACATTCTCGTGAATAACGCGGGGGTCGCGCACTCGGCGCCCCTCCCCAAGCTCACGCTCGAGGACTGGAACCGGGTGCTGACCGTGAACGCCACGGGCACCTTTCTGTGCACGCAGGCCTTCCTCCCCGGGATGCTCGAGCGGCGCTGGGGGCGCGTAGTGAACATTGCGTCGGTGGCGGGGCTCGGCGGGGGCAAGTACATCGCCGCCTACAGCGCAGCGAAACACGCCGTCATCGGCTTTACGCGCTCGGTGGCGGCAGAGGTCGCAGGGAGCGGCGTGACAGTGAATGCGGTGTGTCCCGGATACGTCGACACGGACATGACGCGGGAGTCGGTCGCGCGCATCGCGGCGAAGACCGGGATGTCGCCGGAGGACGCGCTGCGCGCGGCGCTCGAGACCGTGGGCCAGCACCGGCTGATCTCGCCCGAAGAAGTGGCCCGTACGGTGCTGACGCTGTGCGACAACGCGAAGCGCGACACTAACGGGGAGGCCATCGTGATCGCCGAGGGAGGGGGGGCGGGGGGCGGGGGGGGCGCCTGCCGATGACGTTCCGCATCGTGAATCCGGACGCGCTCGGCCGTCCCAGCGGCTGGAATCACGGCATGCTCGCCCCAGCCGGCGGGCAAGTGCTGTTCGTGGCCGGGCAGACGGCTCCCGAGCGTGATGGGCTCGTCGAGCAGTGGGCAGGCGCGCTCGAACGCGTGCTCGCGGTCGTGGGCGCGGCCGGGGGCGGGCCCGAACACATCGGCCGCATGACGATCTACGTCACCGACCGGCAGACCTACCTCGCGAGCTTGAAGCCGCTCGGCGAGGTGCATCGTCGCCTCATGGGGCGGCACTACCCCGCTATGGCACTCGTGGAAGTGCGAGCGCTCGTGGACGCGAACGCCGCCGTGGAGATCGAAGCGACGGCCGTGCTTCCCTGACCGATACCAGGAGACCCTCTGCATGTCGCTCGCGCCCACGTCTTTCCTCTACCGGCACGACCCGCACACCGGCGTCGCCACCATCACGCTCAATCGTCCGGAAAAGCTCAATGCCTTGACGTTCGACGTGTACCGCGAGCTGCGCGACGCCTTCCGCGCGCTCGACGGCGAGCCAGGAGTCCGAGCCGTGGTCATCACGGGGGCCGGGCGCGCGTTCTGCTCGGGCGGCGATGTGGAGGAGATCATCGGGGCGCTGTTTGCGCGTGACGACGCGGGGTTGCTCGAGTTCACGCGGCTCACGTGCGACCTGATCCTCGCGATGCGTCACTGCCGGCGTCCGATCGTTGGCGCCCTGAACGGGACCGTGGCGGGCGCGGGGGCCGTCATCGCCGCCGCGTGCGACCTGCGCATCGCCGCCGAGTCGGCAAAGATCGCGTTCCTGTTCACGAAGGTCGGCCTGTCGGGCGCCGACATGGGGGCCGCGTGGCTGCTACCCCGCATCGTGGGGCTCGGCCACGCGACCGAGCTGCTCATGAGCGGCGACTTCATCGATGCCCAGACGGCGCTCCGCATCGGCCTCTACAATCGGGTCGTCGCGGGCGCTAACGTGATGGTGGAGGCCCGCGGGTTCGCCGAGCGGCTGGCCCGCGGACCGTCGTCCGCGCTCGGGATCACGAAGGACGCGCTCAATCGCGAGGCGCACATGGATCTCGTCACCGCGCTCGAGGCGGAAGCGCAGGTGCAGGCCGGGTGCATGCGGAGCCCCAACTTCCGCGAAGCCTACGACGCCTTCAAGGCGAAGCGCGAGCCCAAATTCGTGTGACGGTGCCCGATCCGATGGCCGTCTGCGCCTTCCTGACCGAGTCCCACGTCGCTCTGGCGGGGCGGGTCACCGAGTACGTGACGCGCGAGATCGCCCCGCTGCCCGAACCCGCAGACGACGCCGGTGCGCGGACCCAGGCGCGGGACCTCGTGCTGCGGCTCGGCCGGGCGGGATGGTTCGCGCCGATCGGGGACCTCGACCTGCGCGCGGCGTGCCTGGTGCGCGAGGCGCTGGCCGGCGCGTCACCGCTCGCGGACGCCGTGTTCGCGCTCCAAGCCCTCGGTACCGTGCCGATCCTGCTGGCGGGCGATCCGGCGCTCAAAGACCGCTGGGTGCCGGCCGTGCTCGCGGGCCGGGCCATGGCCTCCTTCGCGATGACCGAGGCCGAGGCGGGCTCCGACGCGGCCGCGATCGCCACGACCGCGCGGCGTGACGGCACGGGCTACGTCCTGAGCGGCACCAAGACATTCATCTCGAACGCCGGGATCGCGGACTTCTATACCGTGTTCGCCTCCACCGATCCGGCGCAGGGCAACAAGGGAATTTCGGCCTTCGTGGTAGCGGCCGACACGCCGGGGCTCAAGTTCATGCGCCCCCTCGTGCTCTCGGCGCCGCATCCGCTCGGCGAGATCGCGTTCCAAGACTGCCGGGTGCCGGCGTCGAGCCGCCTCGGGGCCGAGGGCGAGGGGTTCAAGCTCGGGTTAGCCACGCTCGATCGGCTGCGGGCAACGGTCGCTGCGGCCGCGTGCGGCATGGCGGCGCGCGCGCTCGGGGAGGCGGTGGCACACGCCACTCGGCGCCGGCAATTCGGGCGCACGCTCGGCGAGTTCCAGCTCGTCCAAGAGAAGCTCGCGCGCATGGCGACGGACCTCACCGCCGCACGGCTCCTCACTTACCGCGCCGCCTGGGAGAAGGACCGCGGCGCGGAGCGGGTGACCCTCGAGGCGGCGATGGCCAAAGCGTTCGCGACCGAGGCCGCCCAGCGAATCGTGGACGATGCGGTGCAGATCCTGGGGGGCCGCGGCGTGCTTGCGTCCCACCCGGTGGAGCGCCTATATCGCGCCGTGCGAACGCTGCGGATCTACGAGGGCACGACAGAGATCCAGCACTTGATCGTGGCGGGGCAGCTCCTGAAACGGGCGGCCGGCGAGAGCGCGCCATGAAGATCGTCGTGCTGGGTGGCGGGCCGGCCGGGCTCTACTTCGCGATCCAGATGAAGAAGGCCGATGCCTCCCACGACGTCACGGTGATCGAGCGGAATCCCCTCGATGCCACGTTCGGGTTCGGCGTCGTCTTCTCCGACGCCACCCAGGACAACCTGGCCGACGCGGATCGCGAGACTTACGAAGAGATGGCGCGGCGATTCCATCATTGGGACGACATCGACGTCCACTTCAACGGCACCGTCGTCACCTCGACCGGCCATGGCTTCAGCGGCCTGTCGCGGCGGGCGCTGCTCGCGATCCTGAGCCGCCGCGCCGAAGCGGTGGGGGTGTGCCTCGAGGTCGGCACGGAGGTCGGGGACGTCCGTCCCTTCCTGGGAGCCGACCTCGTGGTCGCGGCCGACGGTTTCAACAGCGTCGTGCGCCGGCAGTTCGCTCACCAGTTCAAGCCGATGGTCGACTGGCGCCCCAACCGCTACGTGTGGCTCGGCACGACGCGCCCCTTTCCGGCGTTCACGTTCTACTTCAAGCGCGATCGCCACGGCCTGTGGCGCGTCCACGCCTACCAATACGAACCTGGGTGCTCGACCTTCATCGTGGAGGCCACGGAAGCAACCTGGCGGGCGGCGGGGATGGACCGCGCCGACGAGGACGCAACGCTCGCCTTCTGCGAGGCCTTATTCCAGGAGGAGCTCGAGGGTCACCGACTCCTCAAGAACCGCTCCCTGTGGCGCAACTTCGGCACCGTGCGGAACGAACGGTGGCACCATGAGAACGTCGTGCTCCTGGGCGACGCGGCCCACACCGCCCACTTTTCCGTGGGATCGGGCACGAAGCTCGCCATGGAGGACGCCGTCGCCCTCGGCCGGGCGCTCCAGCGCACGCCTCGGGGGGACGTCCCCGCCGCGCTCGCAGCGTACGAGGCGGAGCGGCGCCCCGCGGTGGAGAGCTTGCAGCGCGCCGCGCAGGTCAGTCTGCAATGGTTCGAGGACGCCGAGCGCTATATGGACCTCGCGCCCGTTCAGTTCGCCTTCAACTTGCTGACCCGAAGCCTTCGGATCACCCACGACAACCTGAAGCTCCGTGATCCCAGCTTCGTCGAAGGGGTGGACCGCTGGTTCGCGGCTCGGACGGCCGAGCAGAGCGGGAGGGACATGCTTCTGAACCCGCCCCCGCCGCCCCTATTCACCCCGTTCCGGCTGCGGGACTTGCTGCTCGCGAACCGCGTGGTCGTTTCCCCAATGTGCCAGTACTGCGCCGAGGACGGCACGCCCAATGACTGGCACCTGGTGCACCTGGGCGGCCGCGCGCTGGGGGGCGCGGGCCTGGTGTTCACGGAAATGACCGACGTCTCGCGGGAAGGTCGGATCTCCCCAGGGTGCACCGGCATGTACAAGCCGTCGCACGTTCCGGCTTGGAAACGGATCGCAGACTTCGTGCACACCCACAGCTACGCGAAGATCGGGCTGCAACTCGGCCACGCGGGGCGCAAGGGCTCGACCCGCCTCGCCTGGGACGGCATGGACGAGCCGCTCCCGGAAGGCAACTGGCCCATTATCGCCGCCTCACCCGTCCCCTATTTCCCCTACAGCCAAACGCCCCGAGCGATGGACCGGCGGGACATGGACGTGGTGCGCGACGACTTCGTGAGGGCGGCGCAGCTGGCAGAGGCGGCGGGCTTCGACATCCTCGAGATCCACTTCGCGCACGGCTATCTCCTGGCGAGCTTCATCTCACCGCTCACGAATCGCCGGATCGACGAGTACGGCGGCTCCCTCGCGAACCGGTTGCGGTTTCCCCTCGAGGTGTTCGACGCCGTGCGCGCAGTGTGGCCCGAGCACAAGCCGATCTCGGTGCGCGTCTCGGCCGTGGACTGGGCGCCAGGCGGCACCGAGCCGGGCGACGCCGTGGAGATCGGTAGGCTCCTCAAGGCGCACGGCTGCGACATCATCGATGTCTCGGCCGGCCAGACGGTGCCCGACGCGAAGCCCGTCTACGGGCGCCAGTTCCAGACGCCCTTCGCGGACCGCATCCGCCACGAGGCCGATATTCCGACCATGGCGGTGGGGAACATCTCTTCCTTCACCGACGTGAACACAATCCTCGCCGCGGGGCGCGCCGATCTCTGCGTCCTGGCGCGTGCGCATCTGTGGGACCCGTACTGGACGCGCCATGCCGCCCACGAGCTGGGCTATCAGCTACCCTGGCCGCCCCAGTACTCGACGCTCGACAACTACAAGCCGCGGTTCACGTGAGGCGCTCTCCGATGCCGGTGAGCTATGCCAGCTACCTGAAGCTCGACGAGCTGTTGTCCTTGCAGCAGCCGCGCTCCGCAGGCCCGGAGCACGACGAGATGCTCTTCATTGTCATCCATCAAGTGTACGAGCTCTGGTTCAAGGAAATGCTCCACGAGCTCGGCTATCTCGACACGCTGCTGCGCGACAACGAGACGCCCCGGGCCCTGCACACCCTGAAGCGGATCCTCACCGTCCTCAAGGTGATGGTGGCACAGATCGACGTCCTGGAGACCATGACGCCGCTCGAATTCCTGTCGTTCCGAGATCGCCTCGAGTCCGGAAGCGGCTTCCAGTCGTTCCAGTTCCGCGAGCTCGAGTTCGTCCTCGGCACGAAGAACCCTGCGGCGATTGGGCGCTATCCCGAGGGGAGCGAGCCCCGACGACGGCTCGAGGCCCGGTTTCGCCAGCCCACGTTGTGGGATGCCTTTCTCGCATACCTTGCGAAGAACAAGTACGCTGTGCCGGCGTCGCTGCTCCGTCGGGACGTGACGCGGTCCCCGGAGCCGTCGCGCGAGGTGCAGGGGATCCTGATCACGGTCTACCGGACGAACCGCGGCGTCTCGTCCGTATGCGAGCGTTTGGTGGATCTGGACGAAGGCGTCATGGAGTGGCGCTACCGACACGTGAAGATGGTGCAGCGCACCATCGGCACGAAGCTGGGCACGGGAGGGACCGCGGGGGCCGAGTACCTCGCGACGACGCTCAACAACCCTGCCTTTCCCGATCTCTGGGCGATCCGCACGGAGCTGTGACCGGGTGGTGAAGCCGGAGGCGCTGTACGCGAGCCCGAACGCGCTCGCGCCGCACTACCGCCGCTTCCGCGTCGCGGAGCGATTACTGCTGACGGGCCACTCTCATCAGGCCTGGCCCGACGTGGGCTTCGAGGCCCAGCAGCGTGCCTGGCTCGATGCCGCCGAGCACGTGGACGACAAGTGGGAACGCGCGTTCGCCACGGCCGACCGGGTGCGACGCGGGTTCGCGCGGCTCCTCGACGACGCGGATGGGGCGATCGCCCTGGGCGCCAACACCCACGAGCTGGTCGTCCGATGGCTCTCTGCACTGCCCCTGCGACACCGACCCCGTCTCGTCACGACTACGGGCGAGTTTCACACGATCCGCCGCCAGCTCGACCGCTTGGCCGAGGAAGGGATCCCCGTCGTGAAGGTACCGGCGCTCCCGGCGGCCACGCTCGCCGAGCGACTCGCCCAGGCCGTCGATGACCGCACCGCGGCGGTGCTCGTCTCGGCCGTCCTGTACGAGAACGCCCACGTCGTGCCCAACCTCGCCCATGTGCTCGAGGCATGTCGCCGGGTGGGCGCGGAGCTGCTGGTGGACGCGTATCACGCGCTGAACGCTGTGCCATTCTCGCTGCGGCAAGATCGACTGGGGGAGGCGTTCGTGGTCGGCGGCGGCTACAAGTACTGTCAGTTGGGCGAGGGCAACTGCTTTTTGCGGATCCCCCCGGAGTGCACGCTACGCCCGGTGATCACCGGATGGTTCGGCGAGTTCGAGACGCTCACCGCCGGCGGCGCGACCGGTCCAGTCACCTATGGTCCGGGTCCGGCGCGGTTCGCCGGCGCCACGTACGATCCGACCAGCCACTACCGAGCAGCGCGCGTGTTCGACTTCTTCGAAGAACAGGACCTCACGCCGGTGTTGCTGCGGCAGGTGAGCCAGCACCAAGTGGGGCTGCTTGCAGGCCTGTGCGACGCGCTCGACGCTGATCCTCGACTGATCACGCGCGACCGCGCCATGACCCTCCCGGAACTCGGCGCCTTCCTCGCACTCAAGTCACCCCGGGCCGAAGAGCTGTGTCGCCGGCTGCGTGAGGCGGGCGTAGCAGCCGACTACCGGGCGGACCTGCTGCGGCTCGGGCCGGCTCCATATCTGTCGGACGCGCAGCTCCGGACAGCCATTGAGGCGCTGGGAAGCGTGGTGTGGGAAACGGGGGAAGGCTCCCGGTAGCGAGGTCGGTGCAGGATGTGGAGGTGGCAGAGGTTGGCGGCACGTTAGCGCTTCTCCCGAAAAAACGTCTCCAGCAACCGACCGCAGGCGTCGGCGTCGACTCCACCGACCACTTCCACGCGATGGTTCAAGCGGGCGTGGCGCAGCAGGTCGCCGACCGAGCCCGCCATTCCGGCCTTGGGGTCGTAGGCCCCAAACACCACCCGCCCCACTTTCGCCAGCACGACGGCCCCCGCGCACTGCGCGCACGGCTCGAGCGTCACGTACAGGATGCAGTCGGTGAGACGGTCGGTCGCGAGGGCCCGCAGCGCTTGCTGGATCGCCAGCAGCTCGGCGTGGGCCGTGGGGTCGCGGCGGGAGACCGACTCGTTGTGGGTTCGCGCGACGACCACGCCGTCCCGAAACACCGCGGCGCCCACCGGGACTTCCCCGGCGCACGCCGCGCGACGGGCCTCCTCGAGCGCCGCCGCCATGCCCGCGAGGTCGGCGGCCGACGGCTTAGGCACGCACCGGCTCGGGGGCCGCCGCCGGGACGCGCTGGAACGTCAGGTGGGTCCCGTCCTTGGCCCGCTCGACCCGAACTCTGTCCCCCTCGGCGTACTGGCCTTCGAGCACGGCGAGCGCGAGCGGGTTCTGGAGCAGCCGCTGGATGGCGCGCTTCAACGGCCGCGCCCCGTACACCGGGTCGTATCCGTCGGCGACGATCAGCTGCTTCGCGGCCGGCGTCACTTCCAGGCCGAGCTTGCGATCAGCCATGAGCTGCGCGAACCGCGCAATCTGCAGGTCCACGATCTTCCCGATGTCGTCGCTCGAAAGCGGCCGGAAAATGATCGTATCGTCCACGCGGTTCAGGAACTCGGGGCGGAACGTCTGGCGCAGCAGCTCGAGCACCTTGGTCTCCACCTGCTCCCAGTTCTCGGTGCCCATCTCGAGGATGTACGGCGACCCGATGTTCGACGTCATGATGAGCACGGTGTTCCGGAAATCGACCGTGCGACCCTGGGAGTCGGTGAGGCGCCCCTCGTCGAGGATCTGCAGCAGCACGTTGAAGACATCGGGGTGCGCCTTCTCGATCTCGTCGAACAGCACCACGGCGTACGGCCGGCGGCGGATCGCCTCCGTCAGCTGGCCGCCCTCCTCGTAGCCGACGTAGCCGGGAGGCGCGCCGATCATCCGCGCCACCGCGTGCTTTTCCATGTACTCCGACATGTCGAGCCGCACCAGTGCCTTCTCGTCGTCGAACAGGAACTCGGCGAGGGCGCGCGCGGTCTCGGTCTTGCCCACGCCGGTGGGGCCGAGGAAGATGAACGAGCCGGTGGGCCGGTTGGGATCCTGCAGCCCCGCGCGGGCGCGGCGCACGGCGTTCGACACCGCCGCCAGCGCTTCGGGCTGGCCGATGACGCGCCGGCCCAGCTCCGCCTCCAGCCGCGTGAGCCGCTCGCGCTCCGACTCGAGCATCCGCGACACGGGAATCCCCGTCCACTTGGCCACGATCTCGGCGATGTCCTCGGCGTCCACTTCTTCCTTCAGGTACTTGCCCTTCTTCTGCACGTCGGCGAGGCGCTTTTCGGTCTCGCCGATCTCTCGCTCGATGGCGGGGATCTTGCCGTAGGTGATCTCGGCCGCGCGCTGCAGGTCGCCGCGGCGGGTCGCCTGGTCGGCCTCCGTGCGCAGCTGCTCGAGCTGCGCCTTCTTGGCCTGCAGCCCGCCGATCGTCTCCTTCTCGGCCTGCCACTGCGCCTTCATCACTTTGGACCGCTCGCGCAGGTCGGCCAGCTCTTCCTCGACGCGCGCGCGCCGCTCCTTCGACGCCTTGTCCTTCTCCTTGGCGAGCGCCGCCAGCTCGATCTCGTGCTGTACGATCTTGCGCTCCACCTCGTCGATCTCCTGCGGCAGCGAGTCGATCTCGATCCGCAGCCGGCTCGCGGCCTCGTCCACCAGATCGATCGCCTTGTCGGGGAGGAACCGGTCGCCGATGTAGCGGTGCGACAGGGTCGCGGCCGCGACGAGCGCGTTATCCGTGATCCGGACTCCGTGGTGCACTTCATACCGTTCCTTGAGACCACGGAGAATGGCGATCGTGGCTTCGACCGACGGCTCGCCCACGTACACGGGCTGGAAGCGCCGTTCCAGCGCCGCGTCCTTCTCGATGTGCTTGCGGTACTCGTCCAGCGTCGTCGCGCCCACGACGTGCAGCTCGCCCCGCGCCAGCGCCGGCTTGAGCATGTTGGAGGCGTCCACCGCCCCCTCCGCCGCGCCCGCGCCCACCAGCGTGTGCAGCTCGTCGATGAAGACGATGTACCTCCCCTCGGCGCCCACGATCTCCTTCAGGACGGCCTTGAGACGCTCCTCGAACTCGCCGCGGTACTTCGTGCCGGCGATCAAGGCGCCCAGATCGAGCGCGACCAAGTGCTTGTTCCTGAGCGAATCGGGCACGTCGCCGTTGACGATCCGCTGCGCCAGCCCTTCCACGATCGCCGTCTTGCCGACGCCGGGCTCGCCGATCAGCACCGGGTTGTTCTTGGTGCGTCGTGACAGCACCTGCATCACGCGACGGATCTCCTCGTCCCGGCCGATCACCGGGTCGAGTTTCCCCTTGCGTGCCTGCTCCGTGAGATCGCGGGTGAACCGCTCGAGCGCCTGGTACTTCTGCTCGGGCTCCTGGTCGGTCACGCGCTGCGAGCCGCGCACTCCCTGCAGCGCCGCCATGATGTCGTTGCGGTCCACGCCGGCGGCGGAGAGCAGCTGCTTCGCGGTGGTCCCCTTCTCCTCGAGCAGCGCGAGCAGGATATGCTCGGTCGACACGTAGGCGTCGCCCAACGCCTTGGCTTCCTCGTCGGCGCGGTCGAGCGCCCGGGAGAGTTCGCGCGACAGCGTGGGCTCGGCGGCGGTTCCGGACTGTTTGGGGAAGCGGTCGAGCTCCCTCTCTGTCTCGGCCTTGAGCTGGGTGACGTTGAGCCCCGCCTTCTGGAGCAGCGGGACCACGATGCCGTCGTCCTGGGCGAGCAGGGCGGCAAAGAGATGGGCGTCGTTGATGACGGGGTTGCCCCGCGCGCGGGCCAGCACCCCCGCCTGCTGCAGGGCTTCCGCGGCTTTCACGGTCAAACGTTCGGGTCTGATCATAGCGCCGGCTCCCAAGGCAACGTCTATGCCGGAGAAAAATGCCGATTTGGCAGCAGGAAAGTCAAAGGAACGAGGGCGGGAGTAGCGCTCCCGCCCTCGCTGCGCAGCGTTTCGGTCCGGAGCCTCGATCTATGGGCGCAGTTGATCCAACGCTCCGACGGCGCGGGCGACGTTGATGCGGCCCTTGCCGTAGTACGGGTCGGTTCCCGGTTCGCCCAGGTCATCGGCTGACTTCTCGATCGCGGCCCGGATCTGGTCCGGCTGCCCCTTACCCATCGTGCTGATCAGCAGCGCCGCGAGGCCGGACGTCACGGCCGCGCCGAAGGTGTTCCCACTGCTCTGCCAGCGAAGCGCACCCTGGCTGCAGGGCCGCGGGTTTCCGATGGTGACCAGGCCTGCTGTCGAGCATGTCACCCAAACGGCCGTGTTCGGGGCGGCACCGCCACCAGGTCCCGCGCCACCCGGCCCCGCCACGCTGATCGCCGAGCGACCGAAGTTGGTGGTCGGCGCCACCGCGTCGACGTTCTCCCACGGCCCGTTTACGCCCGCTGCGGCCGTCGGCGCCGTCGCAGAGACGCAGATCACGTGCACGCCATTGCAGAACCTCCACCGGTCCTGGTCGTGGTCGAGGTCGGACGACATATTGCCGGCCGCCGCCACCAGAACGGCGCCCTTGCGGTGGGCGTAGTTGAGCGCCCGATTGATCGCCGCGATCAGGCCGGGGAGGGAGTCCTTCTTGAAGTCGATGAACGGGATGCTCAAGTGGATGACGTCCGCGCCGTGATCCGCGGCGTACTTGATGCCCCGGATGTAGTTGTCGACCGGCCCCGTTCGCGTGCGGTCGTGCACCTTCACCCCGACGAGCGTGGTCTGCTGCGTGACGCCGGCGAGACTGTCCGCGTTGCTCGCAATCAGGGCTGCCACGGCGGTGCCGTGGGAGTGCAGGTCCGTGATCGGGTGCCTGCCGGGGAACTTCGACGCCACGAGCGCGTCCTCGGAAGGCACGAACGAGACGGAGCGAGACAGGTCCACGCGCCCGACGAGATCGGGCTGCAGATAGTCGATGCCGGTGTCCAAGATGAACACGGTCACGTCCGATGAGCCCAGATAGCCGGCGTCCCACGCCGCATTCGCCTTGATAGCCCGGAGGTTCCACTGCCTAGCGTAGTACCTGGCCCCGGCCGGTGAGGCGTGGCTCTCGGTTAATGCAACGGATGAAGCATCTGCGGCCTCGGCTTCGGCGGCGTCCGCACCCGCAGGCTCCTCGGGAGAGTCGGAACCAATCGTGATGTCGGGCTCGACGGCGTTGATGTCCTGCGTGGAAGCCAGATCCCCCGCGGCTGCATGAGTCAGTCCGCTGACGACGGCTACGCCCACGCCGTCGAGGACCGTCTCGACGGTACCGCCGCGCGCAGACACGCGCGCTGCGAAATCGGCGGGTGCGTTGTCGCCGGTGAACACGACGATGTACTTCCCATTCTCCGACGCCGAAACGGAGCCTATCGACATGGTTGGCCTTGTGCCCGGCGGGGCCGCGGGATCCTTGCAGCGCGCGAGCGCGAGGGTGATCGAGACAGCGGCGATTGCATAGCGTGTGACGCATAACATGGGACACCTCCTGAGGAGTCTCCGCACCGTTGCGGAGCGATTATCGACGCCGTACGTTCGGGTCGACGCCACACGGTAGCGGCGCCGAGTGAGCGGCTCGTTACGCCGGCCGTAACGGGGCGATGACGCTGACGGCTCAGCTTGCGGCATCCGCGGTGCCGGAGGCGTCGTGAGGGCTTCCCTTGGTCGAGTTTCGGATTCTCGGGGCGCTGAACCTCCTCGGGGTCGACGGGCACGCGCTCACGTCGGTGCTGGCCCAGCCCAAGCGCGTCGCCCTGCTCGCCTATCTCGCCGCCGCCACACCGCGACGGTTGCACCGGCGCGATTCCCTCATCGCACTGTTCTGGCCCGAGCTCGACCAAGAGCATGCGCGCGCCGCGCTGCGCCAGGCGCTGCACGGCCTGCGCCATGCGCTCGGTGACGGCGTGCTCGTGAGCCGCGGGGACGAGGACATCGGCCTCGACCCCGAGCGGATTCGCTGCGACGTCGTCGAGTTCGAGCGTGCGGCGGACGCGGGACGCCTAGCCGACGCCCTCGACCTCTACCGGGGTGATCTGCTCGAGGGGTTCTTCATCCGCGGCGCGCCGGCGTTTGAGCAGTGGCTCGAGGACGAGCGTGTCCGGCTGAAGGCCGTGGCCCTGCGGAACGCGACCTTGCTGGCGGAGCGCGGCGGCCTCGCCGAATCGTTGCAGTGGGGGCGGCGGGCGCTGCGGATTGCGCCGCTCGACGAGCCGACGTTGCGGCGGCTGATGCAGACGCTCGACCGGCTCGGCGACCGGGCGGGAGCGCTGGAAGCGTACGAAGCATTCGCGAAGCGCCTCGCGGCGGAGCTCGAGGCCGAACCCGCACCGGAGACCCGGGCGCTCTCAGATGCTGTCCGCGCGCGCGCGGCTACACTCTCGTCGGCCGTCACGGAGCTGTCGCCCCTCGAGACTCCCGCGGAGCTGCCCGAAGCCAGCGGTGTCCCCCGTCCTCACCGCCGCTGGCTCGGCTTCGCGGCCGCGGTGTTCAGTCTGGCCGTCGTGGTCGCAGGGGTCAGGCTGCGCGCGCGCCCGCCCACGCTTCTGAATGCGCAGCGCGTACTGGTCGTCCCTTTCGCGAACCGCACCGGCGACAGTACGCTCGATCCCCTCGGGAATCTGGCCGCCGACTGGATCACGTATGGGCTGGGGTTGACCGGGGTGCTCGAGATCGCCGACCCTGGGGCGATGGTGCTGGGAGGCAGGACCGGTAGCGCACTTCGACCCGGGCAGGCCGGCCACGAGGCCGCAGATGTGCGGGCGCTGTCCCTTGCTAGCAGTTCGGGCCTCGCCGTGTGGGGCTCCATGTACCGCCGCGATCACCGGATCGAGTTCGACGCGCAGATCACCGACGAGGCGAGCGGGAAAATCCTGCACCCCCTCGAACCGGTGCTGGGCGATCCGCGGGAGCCGCGTCCGGCGATCAGAATTCTCCGAGACCGCATCATGACGGTCCTCGCCGAAGCGGTGGACCCGCGGCTCGGCACGTTGCGCTCCCCCGGCGGCCTGCCCCCGCGCTACGACGCGTACCTCGCGTTCAGCGCCGGCGTCGAGAATTTCTATCCCGGACGCGACGCACGCGCCGCGTTACCGTATTTCCAACGCGCCGCCGCCCTGGACTCGACCTACACGCTGCCGCTGATCTGGGCGGCCTGGGCCTACTCCGGGACCGCCCTCGATCAGTGCGACTCGACGGTGGTCATCGCGGGGCGCCTGGCCGGCATGCGGCTCACGAGTCTCGAGCAGATGCAGATCGACCGCGTGATGGCCCGATGCCGTGGCGATCTCTCTGCCGCCTATGCGCTGGGAAGCGCGTTGACCGAGGCGTTCCCCCGCTCGGAGCTGATGTGGGAGCAGCGCGCCCGCGACGCGCTCGACGTCGATCGTCCGCGCGAGGCGGTCACGATTCTCGAGCGGCTGCACCCCGACAGCGGCGCCCTCGACGGGCGCGCGGGTTATTACAACTGGCTGACCAACGCCTACCATTTGCTCGGCCAGCACGAAACCGAGCTGGAGGCCGCCCAGCGTGCCCGGCGGCGGTTTCCGAGGAACCTCGCCACGCTCCGCATGGAGCTGCTGGCGCTGGCCGCCCTGGGGCGCGGGCGGGAGGTAAACCAGCACTTTGATGAGATAGAGGCACTCCCGCCCGACCCGATCCGCCTGCCGGCCCCGGTGATGCGCGAGATCGCGCTCGATCTCGCGGCCCACGGCGACAGCGCCGCCGCGCGCGTCGCGCTGGGCCGCTTGCTCGCCTGGCATGCGAGCCGGCCCGCGCCGGAGCAAGCGGAGGAAGCCCTGCGGTTCGAACGGGCCCAGACCTACTACGCGGCCGGACACGCGGACTCCGCCCGCGTGATTGCCGCAGACCTGGCCCGCGCGCACCCGCACAACGAGCAGTACGCGGGGCTGCTCGGCGTGCTGGCCGCGCAGCGCGGCGACCGCGCGGAGGCCGCCCGCTTCGACCGGCTGCTGGTCGCTCTCGAGCGACCCCTCGGCCGTGGACAAGCCACCTACTGGCGCGCGTGCATCGCGGCGCTCTCGGGCGAGCGCGACACGGCCGTGGACCTGCTCGCACGGGCCCTCGACGCGGGCTACGTGTACCAGGTTCGCTTCCTTAATGCGCATGTGGAGCCCAGCTTCGCGGCGCTGCGCCAATACCCCCGGTTCCAAGAGCTGCTGCGCCCCAAGGGATGAGCGCACGCGCTCGTCCACCGTTACTTCATCACGATCATCTTCTTCGTAAACCGCCGCCCGTCCACCACCAGCTGATAGATGTACACGCCCGACGCGGCAGCCTGGCCCGTGTCCCGCACGTTGCCGTCCCAGTACGCGCTGTAGGAGCAGCCCGCCGGACCCGCGCAGCTGACCGCCAGATTGTCGAGCGTCTCGCCCGTGCCCTGGAGGATCGGCACGGCCACCAATTGGGCGAGCACGTTGTAGATCTTCAGCGAGACCACCGGCCGGTGACCACTGGCAAAGAGATCGCCGCTCAGCGAGAACGGGATCGTGGTCGCCGGGTTGAAAGGGTTCGGATAGTTCTGTTTGAGCTCAACCGTGGGTTGGGGAGTCTGTCCCCACGCCGCCTGCATACCTGCCACCCCAAGCCCGAGCCCCAGGACCGCCCAGGCGTACCGCTTCATCCACCGCTCCTCTGCGAACGAGAAAGTGACTTTAGACCGCTCTCCTTGTGTCGCGTGTGATACGGTACTGCGAGGGCGCTGAATGAAACTAGGGACCGCCTTTCCCTGCTGTCAACCGGGCGAGCACCCGGGCGTCGCCCGAGCGACGCGTTACGCCGCGGCGGTCGGCCCACTCGAGCAACGGAATCAAGTACTTGCGCGTGAGACCGAAGCGGTCCCGCAACACGGCGGGGGTCGCCGAGCCGAGCTCGCCCAGCGCCGCCTCGAGGGCGGCGCGAAACTCGGCGAGCGCGGCCCGGGCGGCGTAGCGCTCCTGGTCGATCTGCTCCACTGCACCCTCACGCACCAGGTGCGGCAGCAGGGCCCGCACCGGTGCGCCCGGGAGCTCGCGCTCCAGGTCGGCCACCGTAGGGATCTGCCACCGGGCCTCCGCGAGCCGGCGCTCCAGCTTCGCCCGGGCGTCGCTGGCACGGGCATCGAGCGCCGGGCGCCAGCCGGCGGCGCGGACGATGCTTCCCGCGATCTCGAACCGCCCCTCCCGGGTGCCCAGGTCCAGCACCGCGTCGACGACGGCGGCCGGAGGTGCCGGGGCGCCCCCCCCGCCCCCCCCGCCCCCCCCAGCCGCTGCCCGGAGGGCCTGCAGCGACATCCCTGGGTCCAGCGGATGCTCCCCGTGGTAGCGCCGGAGCACCTCCGCGAGCCGCGTCGCCTCGGCCGCCACCGCGTCCCGCGCCACGACCGTGTCGCCCAAGACTAGAAGCGCCGTTCCCGCCTCGGCGATGACCGTGGTCACACGGGCCGGCGGCACGCCGAGCCGCACGGCGAGGGCGTCCCCGTCGAGCCCGCCGAGTCCGGCCTCCGCCGCAAACGCAGCGAGGCGGCCGGCGGGCGCCTGCTCAGCGGCGATCCGCCGCTGGCGCAGCCGCGGGCGGGGCGCCGGGAAGGGGTCGAGCACCACGCCTCCCCCGATCGTGGTGACCGGCGAGAATGACCGCAGCACGAAACGGTCCCCGCCGCGCGCCACGAGCGGGCGTTCCAGCACGAGCCGCACCAGGCCGCGCTCCCCCGGCCCGATGGAGCGCACCTGAACGACGCGCGCCAGCACTTCGGCCGTACCGAGGTGGACGCGAACCCGGGTCCGCGCGGTGATCGGCCTCCGGGCGGTCGGGAGCAGCTCGACGGCGGCGTCCAGCATACCGCTGGTGTGCCAGCCCCGGCCCACCACCGCCACATCCCCGCGGGCGAGCTCGCTCTTGTCCACGCCCACGAGCGCGAGCGCGGTGCGACGACCGGGCACGGCGCGCTCGGCCGCCTGGCCATGCACTTCGATCGAGCGGACGCGCGCCTCGCGGTCGAGCGGCAAGAGATGCACCGCGCCGTCCACCCCCACCGTACCGCTCCAGGTGGAGCCCGTGACCACGGTTCCCGCCCCTGCGACGGCGAACACGCGGTCGATGGGAAGGCGGAAGAGGTCGTCCGCCGGGCGCTCCGGCAGGTCGTCGGCGATGCGGCGCAGCGCCGCTACCAGCTGGTCGAGACCGGCTCCCGTCACGGCCGAGGTCGCCACGGGGACCTCCCAACGCACCCGGCTCGCCGCCAGTCGCTGGGTCACTTCCCCGCGGACGAGGTCGAGCCACTCTGCCTCCACGAGGTCGCACTTGGTGATCACGGGGATGCCGCGGCGCACCCCCAGCAGCTCGACGATCGCGAGGTGCTCCTCGGTCTGCGGCATGATCCCTTCGTCGGCCGCGATCACGAGCAGGGCGACGTCGATCCCGGTCGCGCCCGCGAGCATGTTGCGCACGAATCCTTCGTGCCCGGGCACGTCCACGACGCTCGCCTGCATCGCGTCGCCGAGCGGCAGCGGCGCGAAGCCCAGGTCGATGGTGATGCCGCGGCGCTTCTCCTCCTCCCAGCGGTCGGTGTCGACGCCGGTCAGGGCCTTGACCAGGGCCGTCTTGCCGTGGTCGATGTGCCCGGCTGTGCCGATTACGAAGCGGCGGACGGGAGGGGGGAGGTCGCCCATGCGTGGCGCTCCCAGAAATCGAGCGCGGAGAGGACGCCCGTGTCGTCCAGGTGATGCCGGACGAACCGGGCGAGGAGGCGGCGGTGCGCCGCGGCGTGCGGGGCATCGAACGCCGGCAGCACCGCCTGGGGATTATTCAGGGCCACCAAGTCGCGGTACGCCTGGGGCGGGAGCCGCGTAGGCGGCTGCGCCGGGGGCGTCGGAGTACAGCGCGGGCAGAGCACCCCGCCTTCACCCACGCTGAAGGCCACCGGCGCGTCGCCCTCGGGCGCGACGGCGGTTCCGTCGCGCACACACGTCGCGAGCGACGGCTCGAAGCCCAGCACGCCGAGCAGCAGCCAGATCGCCCGCAGCGCGGTCGCATCGGCACGCTCGGGGGCCGCCGCTTCGAGCGCGTCGAGCGCGGTGGTGAGCGTCTCGTACGCCGCGGGAAGGGGCGCCGGCGGCGCCATCTTGAGCATGACTTCGGCGAGCGCCGCGGCGCCCGCGAACCGGCTCACGTCGGCGGCCAGCCCGCGCCGCAGGTTGACGAGATCGAACCCACCCAGGGTGTGGAGCTCGCGCGTCTCGCGGAAGTACAACTGCGCCGTCCCCTCGCTCAGCAGCTCGAGCCCCGCCCCGAACGGGCTCTTGGGACGGAGGGCGCCCTTCGCGATGGCGCTCTGCACCCCCAGCTCGCGCGTCGCGAGGCGGACCACCTTCGACGTTTCGCTGTAGCGGTAGGTCTGGAGCACGACCGCGGGTGTGGTGACGAGGGCCATGGCTAGGGGGTCGCGGCGACCGCGGCGGTCGCCGGACAGACGCCCACGGTGACCGTTTGAAACTCGTGATAGTCAGGTGGTGCGCTCAGCACGTGGACCGTCCCCGCCGCGGCACACGCGCCCTGATCGACCGCATAGACGCGGCCGCGCAAATCGACCGCGACGCCGGACACTCCGTGCCCGCCGGGCTTGACGCCGTTCCCGGGGCCGAGGGTGAGCGACCTGGTGGGCGTATACACCTCCAGGATGCCTTCTGTGAGCGAGGAGATCAGCAGACGTCCGGACGGATGGAACGCCGCAGCGCCAGGTGATTCGCCCAGCCCGTTGATGACGACGATTTCACTTTTTGCCGCCGGATCCACGATCGACAGCTTACCGTCCGCCGCACCTGGCGTTCCCCGATCCACGACGTAGAGGAGACTGTCATCTCCGACGACGGCGAACTGTGCGTTCGTCCCGGTTAGGGGGATGGTCGGAAGCGGGTTCGGGCTGACACCTCCTATCACCAGCCAGGTGATCGAACTCGCGCCGGCAGGCGTGGACCCATTGAGGTTCGCGTTCATCACGTAGAGAACGCCACCGATGATGGCGACTGCACGAGGCGTGGGCCCCACGACGACGCTCGAGGTATTGCCGGTCTGGTAGTTGATGCGCGTGACCGTATTGAGATTGGGGTTGGCGATCCACGCGATGGAGTCGTCCTGGATGGCGACGCCCGTGGCGCCCGAGCCGCTGGCGAGGGGAAGCACGACCACCGGGTTCACACACAGTCCCGTGCACAGGCCGGCGTTGCGGACCACGGCCACCGAATCCGCGGGGCCGAGCGGCACGATCACGGTGGTGCCGCGACCCGCCGCGGTCGTCGGGACGCCCGTGGTCGAGAGCAGGCCCACCGGGCGGACCGAAAAATCGGTGGCCGACACGAACGACACGGTGTTGTCGGCCGAATTGACGACCGCGATCACCTGCCCCGCCGAGCTCGTCTGCTCGAGCGCGTCGCTGCACCCGGCCGTGAGGGCCAGCCCCACCAACAGCCATCGCTTCACGATCTTCCTTCGTTAGGGTCCGAACGCCAGCCGCCCCCCGAATAATAGAGTGCGGCCGCGCGCAGGGAAGTTCTTGACGTCCTGGTAGCGGGCGTCGAGCAGATTCTCGATCCGGGCATCGAGCGCCAGGCCGGGCGCGCCGCCGTGGGCGCGAATCACCTCATAGGTCCCGGCACAATCCACCCGCGTGTGCGGCGGCAGAGGGACGCGCAGGGCGGGATAGCTCGCGTAATCGTAGTCGTCGCGGTCTCCGGTAAACTCCGCGGCGAGCGAGGCCGTGCCGCGCGCCGCGATCGCGTAGCCGAGCCGCAGGCTGGCGGCGTTATCGGGCCGGCGCAGCAGCCGCTGATTCGTGGCGAAATCGCGCGAGTCAAGATAGGTGTAGGTCGCCGCGACTGAGAGCCCGGCGCCGAGCGCCGCCTGGATGACGAGCTCCACGCCCCGCGCGGACGCCTGGGCCACGTTGACGTAATTCACCGAGTCAGGACCGATGGCGGTGTCACTGTACTGGATCAGGTCGCGAAAACGCTGATCGAAGTACGTGACGCGCGCGGTCACGCCGCTCCGCGGGATGGTGTACTCGAGCCCCGCCTCCCAGCTCAAGGAATGCTCCGGTGCGAGAGCCGGATTCCCCCGCACGAAGCCGGTGGCGAAGTTCTGATAGAGACTCGGCTCTTTGAATCCGGTCCCTACGGACACGATGGCCCGCGCGCGCTGGTCGAACCGGAGGGACAGTCCGGCTCGGTAGGTGGCATAGGTGCCGAAGCGCTCGTTGTCATCGAGCCGGGCGCCGACGGTGAAGTTGGCGGCCCGCTCACGCACCGTGGCCAGCTGCAGATAGACGGCGCCGCCGTTGCGTGACCGCGCCGCAGCGAGGGTGGTCCCCTGCATCGCCTCCCGCTCGAACGCCGTCCCGACCGTGAGCACGTCACTCTGCGCGAGCCGCACGTTGGCCCGTGCGTCCAGCCCCTCGCGCGTGACCCAATCGGAGCTGCTGTACGGAAAGGTGGTCGTGTCGGCCGGACCGTTCGGGCCGATGGCGTACTGGTAGTTGTCGCGGCGCCAGGCGGCGGTGAAGCGGCCTTCGACGCGAGCCGAAACAACGCGGCCGACGTCGAGCCCCAGCGACGGGCCGCGATCGAGCTGGTGCTGATTGTTGCTCACCAGGTTGCCGCCGCCGTCGGTTGGGAAATGGTAGAGCGCATCGCCGTAGCGGAGCGACAGCGCGGCGTCCGTGCGGTCGTCGGGGCGTAGCCGCACCCGGCCGCTCAGCACGGCATTGCGATACTGGTTGTCGACAGGATAGACGCCGTCGCTCGCAAAGCGCGACACGCTGAAGGCGTATCCGGCCCGCTCCGCTCCCCCCACCACGGTCGCGTCGACCGCGCGACTGCCGTATGTCCCGCCGCCCACGCCGACGCTCCCGTGGGCCGCGCCGCGGCCGTCGCGGGTGTAGACCTGCACTACTCCCGTCACCGCGTCGGAGCCGTAGAGCACGCTCACCGGCCCCCGCACCACCTCGATCCGGTCGACGTTATCGGTCGTGAGATTGGCGAAGTCGTAGGCCCCGCCGGGCGCGTTCTGGGGCACTCCGTCGATCAGCACCTTGACGTAGTCGGCATCGCCGCCGCGCAGGAAGAGCGACGTCTGACTCCCGTAGGCATTGGTCGTGACCACGCTCGCGGCTGGAACGGTTCGCAACGCCTCGGCCACCGTGCGGATCCCCTGCGCCCGCAGCTCGGCGCCGCTGATCACGGTCACGGCCGCGGGCACCGCGCTGGCCGGGGTGGGGATCCGAGTCGCGGTCACGACCACCGGGTCGAGCACAACGGTGTCGCGGGACTGCTGCGCGGCGAGGGCAGCCGGCACCAGGGCGAGCAGGCGGAACAGGGCTTTCATGAGGGGTCCTTGCGAAGGGGGATCACTTGCGGTCGGCCTTCGAACGGCGCGATCGACACCGGCCACGCGAACACGCGCTCGACCGTCTCGCGGGTCAGCACGTCGCCCGGCGTGCCGTGCCCCGCCGGCCGCCCGCCGGAGAGGAGCAGCACGCGGTCGGCGAAACGCGCGGCGAGGTTGACATGGTGGGTGATCAGCACGACCGCGAGGCCGTCACGGTCCGCGAGCGCGCGGACCAGCTGGAAGAGCTCCATCTCGTGGCGCACGTCGAGGCTGGCGGTGGGCTCGTCCAGCACGAGCAGGCGCGGCTCCTGCGCCAGCGCGCGAGCGAGCCGCACGCGCTGGTACTCGCCGCCCGACAGGGCCCAGATCCAGCGGTCGGCGAGCGGCAGCACGTCGCACCGTTCCAGCGCGCGCGTGACGGCGGCGCGGTCCTCCGGCCGCTCAGCGCCCCACAGCGACAGCCGCGCGTACCGGCCGAGCAGCACCGTCTCGCGCACCCGCTGGGGAAACAGGTTTTCCTCCCGCTGCGTCACGACGCCGACCAGCCGGGCCAGCTCGCGTCGCGACCACGCGGAGGCGGGACGGCCGAGGATCGCGGAGCCGCCGGTCGAGGCCGCGAGCACGCCAAGGGCCACGCGCACGAGCGTCGTCTTGCCGCTGCCGTTGGGCCCGAGCACCGCGTGCACCTCGCCCGCCCGCGCCGCCAAGCTCACACCGGCGAGCGCGTCCGCGCCCGCTCCGGCGTAGCGGTACGAGACGTCCCGCACGTCGAGGATCAGTTCGCGGTCCATCGGCGGAGCAGCAGGGCGAAGACCGGGACACCCACGAGCGCCGTGACGATCCCGACGGGCAGCTCGCGCGGCGCCACGGCCACCCGGGCCACGGTGTCCGACAGCGCGAGCAGCGCACCGCCGCCCAGGAACGCCGCGGGCAGGAGCGGGCGGTGCCGGTGCCCCCACAGCGTGCGCATCGCGTGCGGCACGACCAGGCCCACGAACCCGATCACGCCGGACACCGCGACGCACGCGGCCGTGAGCAGCGACGCGGCGAGGAAGACGCGGCGCTTCAGGGGCTCCACGTCGGCGCCGAGATGGCGCGCCGGCTCCTCGCCCAGGGCGAGGAGATCGAGCGGCCGGGCCGCGGCGAAGAGGACGGCAAGCGGGAGCGGCAGGTAGACGCCGAGCAGCAGCACCGTGTCCCACGACGCGCCCGACAGCCCGCCCCACAGCCACAGGAAGGTGTTTCGCAGCTCCGCGGCGTCCGACAGCGACACGATCGCGGTCGTCACGGCCGCCGCGAACGCCCCCACCGCCACTCCCGCGAGGATCAGCACGCGCGGGTCGAGCTCGGCGCCGCCCACGAGCCCGAGGCGGTACACGAGCGCCGTCGCGCCCAGCGCGCCGACGAACGCCGCGAGCGGCAGCGCCCACGGGCTCGCGAGATGGAGCGCGATCGCCACGACCGCACCGAGCCCGGCCCCGCCCGATAGCCCGAGCAGGAAGGGATCGGCGAGGGGATTGCGGACGAGCGCTTGGAGCCCCGCTCCCGAGAGCGCGAGCGAGCCGCCCACGAGGAACGCCAGCAGCGCCCGTGGCAGCCGCAGTGTCCGGACGATGTCGGACGCCGCGAGGCCGGCGAGCGGCACGTGCGCGGGCCCCAGCACCACGGCGCCGAGGAACGCCGCGACCGCGACCAGTCCCAGCCCGAGCCACTTCATCGCTTCACCTGCCCGAGCAGGCGACGTAGCTCGGCCGCCGCAACGCCGGCGCGGGGACCCGGCCGGCCGAACAGCGATCCCACGACGTAAACGAAGCGCCGCTCCCGAACCGCGCGGATCACCCGCCACTCGCGGCGGCGCGCGAACGCTGGCGGCCTGGGTTCGGCGCTGTCGGACACGACGGCGATGACGTCCGGGTCACGCGTCGCGATCGTCTCGAGCGCCACCGTGGCCGAAGCGGCGCCGATGTCGTGGAACACGTTCGCCGCACCGGCGAGCGTCGCCAGCTGGTCCAGATAGCTGCCGCCCCCGATGACCATGGGGGGATTGTCCCACACGACGAACGCGAGACCGGTGTGCGCAGCAGGCACGCCTGTCTCGAGCAGTCGGGTGAGTGAGTCGGCCAGCGAATCGCCGGCCGCCGCGCGGCCGGTCAGCCGGCCCAGCAGCCGCGCCGCGCGCGCCACGTCCTCGAGCCGGTCCTGGCGCAGCACGGCCGCCGGGATCCCCAGCCGGCCGAGCTGCGCCGCCGCCGTCTCGTTGAGCGGCGAGCGGTACAGCACCACGAGATCGGGCCGGCGTGCGGCGACGGCCTCGAGGTTGGGATTGAGCCCGTCTCCCACGCTCGGCACGAGGCGGGCGGGGGGCGGGTAATCGCACCACGTGGTGCGGCCCACCACCCGGTCCCCCACACCCAGCGCGAACAACAGCTCGGTGACGGCGGGGGAGAGCGACACGATCCGACGCGCGGGCTGCGCCAGGGCGACCGTGCGCCCGGCGTCGTCCCTGACGGTGTAGCCCGCGTCCCGGGGGGGGCGGGACGCGCGATCAGCCGGCCGGCACGCCAGAGCGGCGGCCAGCGCGACGAGACGGATTGTGTGCGAGCGAAGTGAGTGGCGGCGCTCCACCGTCCCTCCCGCGAGGGATCTCGAGGTGGCGCGAACGGAGAGGTCTCCTGACTTCGGGCGTGCGGCCGGCCTTCCCGGTTTCCCAGTGGCGTCGAGCCGCTACGACTTGCCCGTTACAGTGGCGGGGCCGCGCCGGACTTGCACCGGCTTCCGTGGATCCCCGTTCGCATATGACTACGAGAGCTAGTCTAGCAAACCTACGTCGACGAAGCAAGTCGTCATCCGTCGTCCGTCATCCGTCATCCGTATTGGGACGACGGACAACGGATGACGGATGACGTCTCATGGCGACCACGAACCCCACCCCGAGCACCAACGCCGCCAGCGCTACGACGACCGGCACGAGCCCCTGAGCCTGCAGCCCGCCTTGCGGCAGGGCGATCGCGAGCGGCGCCCCGGTGACCACGGCGCGCGCGCGGTAACGGGCGAAGCGCCGCCCTTCGATCTCCTCGACCCCGAGGGAGTCGAGCTGCGCCCCGGTCACGACTGCCGCGGTGTCCTCGAGCAGCAGGTCGACTTCGCCCGTCGGCTGGTCGATAGGCACGTGCACTGCGCGAACGTCCGCCGGGAGCACGTACGCGTAACTCAGTTGCTTGCGCTCGCCGGGCGGAATGGGACCGAACACGGCGACCGAGTCGCCGCGCCGTGTCACGGCTTGCGGGGAGACGTCCCCCTGCCCCACCCGAAATTGGATCGCGACGGTCGGCAGGGCGCCGGCCCACGTGGGTCGCAGCGTGTCAGGTGCGATGCGCGTCTTCGCACCCGGATTCTCGAGCTCGAGCAGCTCGAGCACGTCCCGTGTGCCGTCCTTCTTGCGCCCGGCAATCGTGACCAGCCGGCGCAACAGCGCGACACCCTGACCGGTCGAGCTCGTGTCGTAGACGTAGATGGGGTGCAGCGCGGAGCGCCGGTGCGTACCCGCGGCCGGCTCGGAGAAGTAGGCGATGCCCGCGTACCAGCTCGACACCACGTAGATCGCCGTGCTGTCGGACCGCCGGACCGCGAGAGTGAATGCGCCGCGGGCGTCGGTGCGCGTCGAGTCCACCGGCTTGCCCCCGCCGTCCATCGAGACCTGGTGCATCACGACCCAGGCGCCCACGAGCGGCCGCTCGGCGGCTCCGCCACGCAGCACGCGGCCTGAGACGACCAGTCCCTGCGCCGCCAAGTCCCCGCTCCCCCGCCCCACAAAGGCGGTAAGGACGGCAAAGGCGGCAAGGCTACGCCACATTGCCGCCCTTGCCGTCTTTGCCGCCCGTGCCGCTACGGCGTGAACTTCCCGAAGTCTTCAGGATCGAGGTTCTGCAGGTAGGTCTTCAGCGCATCCGGGTCGAGCGTTTGACCGGGCGCCAACCCTCCTGGCCCTCCCGCGCCCGCCTCACCGCCCTCCCCCGTCTCGACGGAGGTGAGCCCGAGCAGGTTCTCGCTCGTGAAGATGGGGGCCTTGAGGCGCAGCGCCACGGCGATGGAGTCCGAGGGGCGGGCGTCGATCTGGATCACGGCGTCGCCCCGATAGATGTGCAGCTCGGCGTAGTACGTGTTGTCCTTCACCTGGGTGATGATGACCTTGCGCAGGTCCGCGCCCAGGCCGAGGATGACCTGTTTCAGGAGGTCGTGGGTGAGCGGCCGCGCGAATTTGACACCGGCGAGTTCCATCGCGATCGCGCTCGCCTCAGCCGGGCCGATCCAGATCGGGAGCACGCGCTCCCCTTCCTGCTCCTGCAGGATCACGACCGGTGTGTTGGTCGTGCGGTCCAACCCCAGATGCGCGACGCGGACTTGGATCACGTTGTCGCTCAGGTCCCCATCTCCCACGATCCGAGATACTTCTGCTGCTCCGGGGTGAGGGCGTCGATCGCGACCCCCATCGCGGCGAGCTTCAAGCGGGCGATCTCCGCGTCCAGCTCGCGCGGGAGGCGGTGCACGTCCTTCGCCAGTTGCTTCGCCTGCTTGACCACATGCTCCGCCGCCAGCGCCTGATTCGCAAACGACATGTCCATCACGCTCGCCGGGTGACCCTCCGCAGCCGCCAGATTGATGAGCCGGCCGTCCGCCAGCACGAAGAGCCGCTTGCCGTCGAGCCGCCATTCGTCCACGAACTCGCGGACGCGGGTGGGCCCCCCCTCGGCGGCCTGCTTCAACCCGTCGAGATCGATCTCGACGTTGAAGTGACCCGAGTTCGCGAGCACCGCGCCGTCTTTCATTGCGCGCATGTGCTCGACCCGGATCACGCCGATGTTGCCGGTGAGCGTCACGAACACGTCGCCCACCCGCGCCGCCTCGGCCATCGGCGCCACCCGGTACCCGTCCATCTGCGCCTCGAGCGCCTTGAGCGGATCGATCTCGGTGACCAGCACGTTCGCCCCGGCGCCGCGCGCCCGCAGCGCGAAGCCGCGCCCGCACCACCCATACCCCGCCACCACCACCGTGCTCCCCGCGATCAGCAGGTTGGTGGCGCGCAGGATGCCGTCGAGCGTCGACTGCCCGGTGCCGTAGCGATTGTCGAACAGGTGCTTGGTGTCGGAGTCGTTCACGGCGATCACGGGGAACTGCAGCACCCCGTCCCGCGCCATCGCCTTGAGGCGGATCACGCCCGTCGTGGTCTCCTCCGTCGAGCCGGCCACGCCCGCGACGAGCGCCTTGCGCTCCGCCGGCGACAGCGTCTCCACCCACCGGCGCACGGGGGGCGCCAGATCGTCGAGCCGGTTCAGGGCGATCATGTGCAGCGCGCCGACCAGATCCGCGCCGTCGTCCATCGTCACGTCGGGCCGGTGCGCCAGCGCCGCGCGGATGTGCTCGTAATAGGTCGCGTGGTCCTCGCCCTTGATCGCGAACACCTTGATCCCGTGATCCTTCACGAGGTGGGCCGCGACGTCGTCCTGCGTCGAGAGCGGGTTGGAGGCGCACAGCGTCACGTCGGCTCCGCCGGCCTTGAGGGTGACGGCGAGGTTCGCCGTCTCCGTGGTAACGTGCAGGCAAGCCGATAGCCGACGCGCGGCGAGGGGGCGTTCCCGGGCAAACCGTTCCCGGATGAGGCGGAGGACGGGCATCGAGCGCTCCGCCCACTCGGTGCGGCGCCGCCCCTCGGCCGCGAGGTTCAGGTCCTTGATGTCCGAGGGGGCGCTCGGGGCCGTCGTCGTCATGCGGTCACTTGCTTCGCCTGATAGTGCTTGGAGCGCTGCACCGCGAGCCGCAGATCCTCCACGCGGTTCGCGTGCTCCCAGGTGAACAGCTCGACTTCCTTATCCACGTCCTTGTCCACGAAGCGCCGCCGCTCGGGCGCCCGGCCGAAGTGGCCGTACGCCGCCGTCGCCCGGTAGATCGGCTGGCGCAGGTCCAGCGCCTTGATGATCCCGAGCGGCGTCAGGTCGAACACCTCGCGCACCGCCGCCTCGATCGCCTCGTCGGGCACGACGCCGGTGTGGAACGTGTCGATCATCACGGAGACCGGCTGGGCGACGCCGATCGCGTAGGCCACCTGCGCCTCGCAGCGCTGCGCGAGCTTCGCCGCCACGATGTTCTTGGCCACCCAGCGCATCGCGTAGCAGGCGGAGCGGTCGACCTTGGAAGGGTCCTTGCCGCTGAAGGCGCCGCCGCCATGGCGCGCCATCCCGCCGTAGGTGTCGACGATGATCTTCCGGCCGGTGAGGCCGGCGTCCCCTTGCGGGCCGCCCACCACGAAGCGACCGGTCGGGTTGATGAGGACGTCCCGGTCCACCACGTCGAACGCCACGTCCGCCAGCACGGGCCGCACGACGAGCGCGATCACGCCCTCGCGCAACTCGGCGTTGTCGATCTTGTCCGAGTGCTGCGTCGAGACCACCAGCTTACTGACGCCGACGGGACGCCCCCCCTCGTACACGACGCTCACCTGGGTCTTGCCGTCCGGGCGGAGCCAGGGCAAATCGCCCGCCTTCCGCACCGCGGCCAGCCGCTCGGCGAGGCGATGGGCCAGCACGATCGGCAGCGGCATGAGCGACGGTGTCTCGTCCGACGCGTAGCCGAACATCATCCCTTGATCGCCCGCGCCTCCCCGGTCCACGCCCATGGCGATGTCGCCCGACTGGCGGTCGATCGTGGTGAGAATGGCGCAGGTCTGCGCGTCGAAGCCGAAGCTCGCGTCCGTGTAGCCGATGGCGCTGATGGTGCCGCGGACGATGTCGGGAATGTGGACGTAGGTGGTGGTGGTGATCTCGCCGGCCACCACCGCCATGCCGGTCGTGACCAGGGTCTCGCACGCCACCCGCGCCGCCGGGTCCTTGGCGATGATGGCGTCGAGGACGGCGTCGGAGATCTGGTCGGCGATCTTGTCCGGGTGCCCCTCGGTCACCGACTCGGACGTGAAGACGTGGCGCTGCGCTGGCATATGTGTCGGTCCCGCCGCGGTTTAGACGTTCAAACTAGCGGAGCGCCGTCCCGCGGGCAACCGGGCGTCGGGGTCGAGCAGCTTCAGATCGACGGCTTCGGCGAGGGCGAGTCGCAACAGGTCGAGCGCGTCGTCCGCGGTGCGCGCGGCGAGGGCCTGCTCCGCCGCGGCGCGCGCGCGCGCCGCGCTCACTTGACGCACGGTCCACTTCACGAGCGGCAGCGCGGGCGGCGCGACCGACAGCGTTTCGTAGCCGAGCCCGATGAGCAGGAACGCCGAGAGCGGCTCCGACGCCATCTCGCCGCACACGCTCGCGGGCTTGCCGGCCGCGCGCGCCGCGTCCGCCACCATCTTGAGCAGCCGCAGCACGCTGGGATCGTGCGGGGTGAAGCGGTCGGCGAGCCGGGCGTTGCCGCGATCCACCACGAGCGTGTACTGCGTGAGATCGTTCGTGCCCACGGAGAGGAACTCCGCCGACTCGGCGAAGCGGTCGGCGTTGATGGCGGCCGCCGGGGTCTCGACCATCACGCCCACCGGGATCGACGCCGCGGCCTCGACGCCCTCGGCCGCGAGCCGCGCCGCCTCCTCCGCGACGATCGCCCGGGTGCGGTCCAGCTCATCGAGCCGCGTGACGAGCGGGATCATCAGCCAGATGTCCGCGTGCTTCGCGGCACGCAGCGCCGCACGCACCTGCGTGCGGAAGATGTCGGGGCGGTCGAGGCACACCCGGATCGCGCGCCAGCCGAGCTGCGGGTTGGTTTCCGACGGGGCGCGGAACGGTGCCGGCAGCTTGTCTCCGCCGAGATCGTAGGTGCGGACCACCACGGGGTGCCCCGGGAACGCCTCGCCGACGCGCCGGAAGTACTCGGCCTGCTCGTCCTCGGTGGGCAGCGCGGAGTGGCCCGTGATCAGGAACTCGGTCCGCAACAGGCCCACCCCTTCCGCACGGTGTTGCTGCGCCGCCCGGATCTCGTCCGGGAGATCCACGTTGCCGCGCAAGACGATGCGCACGCCATCGGTCGTGACCGCCGGCTGGTCCACCACCTCTTCCAGCTGGGCGGCGAGCGCGCGGCGGCGCTGCTCCCGGGACCTGGCCTCCGCGATCTCCGACGGCGTGGGATGGAGCAGCACGGTGCCACGGGTGCCGTCCATGACCAGCATAGTGCCGGGCCCGATCCGCTCCAGCGCGCCCGCGACGCCGAACACGGCGGGAATGCCGATCGAATGGGCCAGGATCGCGGCGTGCGAGGTGCGGGTGCCCTCTTCGCTGACGAGGCCGGTCACGTGCTCGCGGTCCAGCTGCACCGTGAGCCCCGGCCCGAGCTCGCGCGCCACGACCACCGACGGCTGCGTGATCCCCTCCCACAGCTCGTCCGCGCCGCGGTGCATCAGGTGCTCGATCACCCGCACCGCCACGCCGGTGAAATCGGCGAGCCGGTCCTTCAAGCGCGGGCTGCCGCTGGCGGCCCACATGTCGCGCACCTCCAGCGCTTTGAACTCGAATGCCTTCTCGGCGGTGAGGTGGTTCTCCCGAATCAAGTCCGCGACACCCGCGAGGAATTGCTTGTCCTCGAGCATCAGCACCTGGGCGTCGAAGATGCGCGCCTCGTCGACGCCCGCGCGGTCCTCGGCCTTCGCCTTCAGCGCTTGGATGTAGCGCCTGACGTCGCGCACCGCGGCGCGCAAGCGGCGCACTTCCTTCTCCACCTGGGAGCGCGGCACCACGCGGTGCGGCACGTCGGGCATGGTCCAGCGCACCACGACCGCGGGACCGACCGCGATCCCAGGGGAGACCCCGATGCCCTTCAGCAAGCGCTCGCTCATGCCGGTCCCTGCCCCTCCTCTTCGGCGCGCTCCGCTTCCCGCAGCTCCGCCGTCAGGTGCATCTCGTGGAACCCGTCGGCCACGAGGGCGAGCAGCGCTTCCATCGCGGCCTCCGCGTCCTCGCCGTCCGTCTTGATGATGAGCGACGAGCCGCACTCGGCCGCCAGCATCATCACCCCCATGATGCTCTTGCCGTTCACCGCCAGGTCGTCCTTGCGGACCTCGACCGCGGCCTTGAACCGGTTCGCCACCTTCACGAACTCGGCCGCCGGGCGCGCGTGCATCCCCAGCGGGTTGACGATCTTTGCGGCGCGCTCGATCACCGCCACAGCCCCCCCGCGAGGGCGCCCACCGCGAGGAGCCCAAGGCCGAACCGCACACCCGTAAGCTTGCCCCGCCGCCACCACAAGAGCGCGAAGCCGCCGGCCGCCACGACCGCCAGGGCGCCGCGCGACCACCCCGCGAACGCCCCGCTCAGGTACTGCGCAGCGAGCGGCAGGGCCGCCCCCACGGCCAGCGCCATGGCGGGCCCCGACAGCGCCGCCGCCCGTTGCAGTACCGGCTGGTGCAGGGCCGCCGCCACCCCGATCCCGTAGGTCCACCCGGCGCGCAGCGCCCACCAGCGCAACGTTACGTGGCCGGCGTTGTACAGCGCCAGGAAGCCGATGATCGCCCACCAGCCAGCGCCCAGGGCTACCCCGATGAGGGCGAGCGCCGACAAGAGCGGCAGCCACCCGATCCACACCAGCCGGTCGCCGAGGGAGCCGAGCGGGCCGCACAGCGCGGCGCGCAGCCGCTCCACCTGCTCGGGCGGCACGCCCTCGTGCTCGGCACGGGCCGCGGCGCCCACGGCGAGGCCGCACAGGTACGGGTGCGCGTTGAAGAAGTGCGCGCCGCGCGCCACCGCCGCGCGGTAGGCGGCCCCTCCCCCGCCCCCCCCGCCCCCATTCGCCGCCGCCCGCAGGTCGCGCAGCAGCGGCTCCTCCGCCACGCCCACGCCGATCCCCTGCATGCGCTCGTAATCGTACGAGCCCTGCACCGTGAACAGGCGCAGCAGGCTCTTGCCGAGGGCCGGCGTCACCGGAGCCACGCCACGGCGGCGCCGCCCACGACGCCGGCCGCGAACCACCGGAGGTTCGGCCCCCGGCCGACCACGCGCAGCGTTCCCGCGGCGCCCGCCGCGATCCCAGCGCCGACGGCCGCCACATCGAGCAGCGTTACGGCGCGCAGGGTGAGGGCGCCGGCGACGAGCGCGCGGGCGAGCTGCGCGAGCGCGAGCCCGAGCGCCGTGACGAGCGCCGCGCGCGCGGTGTCGCGCAGGATGCCCGCCACGTGGAGACGCACCAGCACGCGCGTATCGCCCGCCTCGAGCCGCTCGCTCGCCGCGTGCGTCGCGCGGGCGTTGAGGCGGCGCACCAGATGCATGCTCGTCCCGCCCGCCATGCCCGTCACCAGCCCGACGAGCGCACCCAGGCCGATCCCGAGCGCCCCGCCCCCTCCGCTCGCTGCGACGTGCGCCGCGCTCACGGCCGCCACCGTGGCTGGACCGTACTCGGGGTAGCGCGTCGCGCCCACCGGAAGCACGTCGTACTGGAACAGCTCGAACAGCACGCCCAGGGCTAACCCGGTCCCGAGATCGCCGAGGATCGCGCCCGCGACCGGCCCCGCGACGATGGGTCGCGCGATCATCGCCTGCGGCACGCTCACGAGGTCGAGCCCCACGAGCGTGCCCCACGCGAGCAACAGCAGCTGGGTCTCGAGGCTCACGTGAACTCCTTGAGCGGCACGGGCGCCGCCGTCGGCACGTCCTGCGCGGTCACGGCGACCCCTTGGGCGGCCAGCTCCTTCAGCTTCGCCGCCTCGGCGTCGCTCAGGTAAACGTAGCGGAGCCGCTCCGAGCGCCCCGGCCGGTGGTGAATCCCGCCCACGTTGATCCGGCTGACGCGGTGGCTGTTCGTCGAAAGGGCGGCGAGCGTTTCGATGTCGCCGGCGAGGAGGATCCCGACGCGCGGGTCGCGCTCCCACTCGGGGAGCCGGGCCGCCGCCTCCGCGGTGGACGCGAACACGACCTCGATCTCGGGCGGCACGCCCATGCGGTACAGGTCCTGCTCCCAGGGACTGGCCCATACCGTGTCGTCTACGAGGACGATGAAGCCGACGTTGAGCGGCTTGCCCCACCCCACGACCACCTGGCCGTGGATGAGCCGGTCGTCGATGCGGTACAGCGCGATGCTCATGCGGCGGGGGTGCGAATCGCCTTGCTGCCCGCGTCGGCCGCGCGCCGCGCCGCGTCCGCGGGCGCGAGCTCGCGATGAAACACGAAGTCGAGCAGCATCGCGAGGTTCACGCCCGTCACCACGGCCACGTCGGTCGCGCCCTTCGCGAGCCGCACCGACGTGGTGAGGCACGAGCCGCCGGGGAGATCCACGAACAGCACCGCAGGCCGGCCGCCGATCGCGCGCATGAGGCGCTCCGTGAGCGCTCCCGAGTCGCAGCCGTCGTTCGACACGGGCACGAGCGCGTCGCTCACCCCGGTGATCGCCGCCACGGCCGCGAGCAGCGCCTGGGCGACCGCGGCGTGCGTCACGATCACCCCGCGCAGCGGATCACTCATTGTCCTCCTCGAGGTACTCCTGCAGCTGGCGTCGCTCCGCCATGCGCTGCAGCAGGCGCTCGTTGAATTGCCGCGCCGAGTCGACGCCGCTGTAGCGCTGCAGATGGCTCATCGCCACCACCTCGCAGATCACGGTGAGATTCTTGCCCGGGTTGAGCGGCACGGTGACGAGCGGCAGGCTCACGCCGAGCAGCGCCGTCGTCTGGCTGTCGAGCCCCGTGCGGTCGTACTCCCGGGCCGCGTCCCAGTCCTCGAGCTGCACGACCACCTCGATGCGCTTCTGCTGGCGCACGGCGCGCACGCCGAACAGCGCCTTGATGTCGATCAGCCCGACGCCCCGGATCTCCATGTAGTGCTGTGCCAGCTCGTGGCCGCGGCCGATCAGCACGTCGTTGCCGCGCCGGGTAATGTGCACCACGTCGTCCGCGACGAGCCGGTGGCCGCGCTCCACCAGGTCCAACACGCACTCACTCTTGCCGATCCCCGAGCGCCCGAGGAAGAGGAGTCCGACGCCGAACACGTCGGCGAGCGAGCCGTGCACCGTGGTCGTGGGCGCGAACGCGTCGTCCAGGAACGGCTTCACGCGACGGTAGAACTCCGCCGTCTTGAGCTTGGTGCGGATCACCGCGACGCCCTTGGCGCGCGCCAGCTCGAGCAGCTCGGCCGGGGGCTCCTGCCCCTTCGCGATCACGATGGCGGGCAGGTCGAACTGCAGCAGCGTCTCGAGCGACCGGCGGCGCGCCGGGGGATCGAGCGAGGCGAGGTAGGTGATCTCCGTCTCGCCGAGGATGTGGAGGCGGTGCGCCGCGAAGCGCCTGGTGTACCCCGCCAGCACCAGGCCGGGGCTCGAGGCCTCGGGCGTCTGGATCGCCCGGTCGAGGCCCACGTCCCCCGTCAGGGCCTCGAGCTGCAGCGGATCGCCCTTGCGCTCGAGCAGGTCGCGCACCTTGGGGCCGGTCACCGCGGCTCGCGCTCCAGGGCCCGGCGCGTGCGCGTCCCCCCCCGCCCCCCCCGCCGCCGGGCCGGCGACTTGTCGAGCTGGCGCCGCACCTTGGCGACCGCGCGGTCGAGCGCCGTGCGGTGGTCCGCGCCGCCCGCCGTGCCCACGTGCACCGCGCCGCGCGCCGTGTGCAACCGCACTTCGACCGTGGGTGTCCCGTGGTCCGCCACGAACAGCACCTGCCCGTCGTGCGACCGCGGCGCGAGTCTCGTCAGACGCTCGAGCAGCGTCCGCGCCCGCATCCGGAGCTCGTCGGGGATCTCGCAGTGGCGTGCCGTGATCGTGATGCGCATGGTCAACCTCCCTGCGCGATGA